>Ga0181526_10000014_pt1 | contig 218008 bp, 163 predicted proteins | sample PEATcosm2014_Bin_35_FD_119750 | JGI IMG/M metagenome (GOLD analysis project Ga0181526, IMG submission 119750) | Peatland microbial communities from MTU Mesocosm Facility, Houghton, MI, USA - PEATcosm2014_Bin06_30_metaG | ecosystem: Environmental > Terrestrial > Soil > Wetlands > Peat | place... | reverse complement strand
CCCGGGCGCTCTCGGCCCAGACATTCAGATCGCAAAGTGTCCTTATCCAAGATATAACGTCCGGGCCGATCTAGTTTTGGGTGGGGTGTTCGAGGTGGTCGATTACCAGGACGGGAACGGTTGCCCTGCCGGGTTCAAGCTTCAGGCCAAGTTGCTCCGGAAGCGCGGTGAAGAGGGAGGACGCGGTAGCCTCCGAGGCGGAGCCACTCTCGTCGGGGCCGGCGGAGAGCCGCGCCTCCGGGGAAGTGTCATTCAGGACAAAGGTATAGGCAGCCGTGAGGCCGGTCTGGTCGCGAACTGTGCGACCGGTGTTTTTGGTAAGGTATTGGTCTGCAAAGGTCTTCATGGATATATCCGGAAAGCCCAATCCATCCGACCCATCTTTGCCGAGCAGGCAGACCTTCACTCCAAAGTAGTCCGGGAGAATGCAGAATGAACCAGTGAATCTCTTGACGTCACCCGGCGTGGCCTCCTTCATCTTCAGGCCGCCTTTGGCGATGACCAGGTTGTAGACAGGCTGGTCTACCTCTGCAAAGTGGCAGGCCAGCTTGAACCGCTCGATCAGGACCTTGCGGAAGACGAGTCGGCGGGCGGCATCGTCCAGCTTCTGCCAGGCGGCAACATCGGAGTCAGCCACCTTGGCCTGGATGAAAAATTCGTCGGTTGAATACCATTTTGGCGTTCCCTGGACCTGGTCATCCCTCCATGCAAAGCCCAGGTTGAAATCCCATCGGATGATGTCGTCGAGGTTGTAGTTTTTGATGGTGATGCCGTCACCGTCAGGCGGGTTCGTCAAACGCCCGCCATACGGCTCGATGGGCCGGATGGAGACGGCGGCGAAGGAGATGCCGTGGGTAGGATCATCGGCGGGTGCAGGTGCGGCGCAGGTTCGATCGAAGTTCGGCGCGGCGGGCGCGGCCACTTGTGCGACGACGGTAAATGTGGCGAGTACGAATACTGTAAGAACCGGCAATCTGCGGATGAAGTCACTTGCAACCGCGTTGTGTGTGCACATGCGATGGGCCCCGGTTCGCCGCACCAAGTGTACTCCGCGCCTGCTGCCGCACGAGCAGGCGAAGCCCGGCCAAATCCTCACGGCCCTTGTTCGATCGACAGCGACACAAATCCCTGCGTCCCCGCGGCCACGGCCAGGTTCGTCACCTCGGCCACACCCGCGATCTGCATCGGCACGATGCTGACCAGCCCGTTCGCGTCGGAGACTCCCGTTGTGTTGGCGGCGCCCAGCACCGGCGCAATCGGGCACGGCCCCCGCGCCGGGCACGCCATCTCCGCCGCATTCACGGTCTGATAGATCGATACCGCCGCTCCGGCGACGGGATCGCCGCTCCCATCCGTCACCCGCACCACCACCGGCGCGAACGTGGCGAAGTCCGAAATAGCCTGCCCTGCCCCGCTGACCACAGCCAGCCGCCACGCCGAAGCATCGACCCCCACCGTAGCGAAGCTGGCGCAGAGGTTCGTCCACGCACAGGCCTGGCCGGTTGCCTGCGCACCCGCCGCCAGCGGCCCCGCGACCGCCGTCGCCTGTGCCACGCCATTCGGCCCGGCTACACTCGTCGCCGGCGACACCACCATGCCTGCGGACGAGGCCCATGCGACCGCCGTTCCCACCGCCGCCGCGCCGTTTTCGATGACGCTCAGCTGCGGAGTCCAAGCCACCGTCACTCCCGCAGCTATATATTCCACCGGCTGCAGCGAGGTAACATTGCGCGCGACCGCGCTGAAGGTTGCCGTCTCGACCGCGCCCACCGCTGCCGCCTGCACCGTTACCGGGCCGAACGCCGTAGCCGTCACCGTCGTCGCAGCCAACCCGGTCGCATCGGTCAGCACCACGCAGGTTGACCCCGTGCACGCCCCAAACTGCACCGAACCTGAACCAACGGGACCGGCCCCGACGGAAAACGTCACCGGCAGTCCCACCACCGGCGTTACGCCATCGGCCAGCACCACGCGCACCGCAAACAGGGTTGCCGCGCCGACCAGCACCATGCCCGAGGGCGCGGACACCAGCGTCATTATGTCCGGTGCAGCGGCAGCACTGTAGGTCAGCGCACCGCGCATCGCCGTGGTCCCATGGGTCGAGAGATCGACTACCGCGACATCCACCGGACCAGCGGGATTCGCGGCGAACGCGCTCTCCGGCGGCGCCATGGCCACAATCGTCGTTGCCGTCCAACTCTCGACCGTCGCAGCCACGCCGTTCACCGTCACCGCATTGCCCGCGCGAAAGCCCATCCCGCTGATCGCGATCTGCCCGCCGTTGGTGCTGATCGCCGCCGGCTGGATCGAGTCTGCATACAGCACGCGCGCCTGGTACGCGAAGTCAGGCCGCCCGTCGCCGCGCGCGTCCGCGATGACGAACCGCAACCCCTTCGCCTGGGTTGTGGCCAAACCCACCGCGGTCATTCCCAGCGAGATCGTATTGAATGCCGACGGAGTGGCCGCCACCGTGGGCAGCGTTCCGGTCGCATCCGTCGCCGCCCACGCTCCGATCAGCGGCATGGCCTTCGCGGTGGTTGCCAGCCCGCTCTCGTCCAGGGCCGTCACTTCCAGCGTCGCCGTGCGCCCGGCCTGCATGGAGAAACTGGACCATGCCGTATGCCCATGCGCGCACAGCACGCCCGTACCCCACCCGCCCGGCGCAACCGGCTCGGGCGCCGTCTCCGTGCCGTCGCCGCCTACGGTTGCACAGGTGCTCGCAGCATTCTGCGGCGCGAAGTCGATCTCCAGTGCGCTCCCGCTGTTCTGATACGGGCCCAGGGCATCGCCGGTGCTCTGGCTCGGCGAGCTCCCCGACGGCGCCACGCCCTCCGTCCCGTACGGCCCCACCGAGTGCGTCTCGATATACAGCGGATTCACCGCCTCCGTCGAAACCACCCCCAGCATCGGGCCATTGCTCGAACCCGCAGGATCGATGTCGGGAATCCATCCGAAGCTGTAGTAGCCTTCCCACCGGCCGTCCGGCGAGCCCATGCTCGCGGCCATTCCGGAAGCGGGTCCGGTGACCGGGTTTCCCGCATTCTGCTGAAACAGTTGCCCGCTGACCGACGAGACATCCTCAAAGCCCTCGGCGGTGGCCACGCCGCCTCGCCGCCGCGCGAGTACAACATTCACTCCCTGCATCCCCTGGCCCGTGGGAAAGCTCACCGTGCCGTACGCCTTGCTCGCCTGCTGGTAGCTGGCCGCCATCGGGTACAGCATGCTGATGGCCCCGACATCGTCGTCGCGGAGGGTGAACGGCTGGGGCAGGCACTGGTAGGTGTACAGGCCGCACACAATGTCGATCGGGTGCATGATCGGCCAGTGCAGAGCCTGCGCGGTGGTCGGTTGCGGAGTGCCGGTGAAGACGTTGTCGTTGGTCTGCGACCAGCCCACGCCCAGCACCCGCCCAAACGCCCGCTCCAACTGGTACTGCATTTCCAACTGCTGTTCCGGCGCGGGCCCGGTGCAGCGCCCGTTCAGCACCAGGATCGCGTGCTGGATGAAGCCCGCTGGGGTGATCGCATCGACGCTCTCGGTCACCGCGTTCTGCCGGCACTCCGCCGGGCTGCTGGCCCCGCCGCCCAGCAACAGGTCGGTCACGGAGCCGTCGCTGTCATAGATCACGGCGATCTGGATGGCTGCGTAGTTGGCGCTCTCGACATCCCCGGGAAAGACCGGGCCGCTGCTGCTCAGGTACGAATTCGCCCCGCTCACATGCTCCGCCAGTGCGCCGCCCTGTGCCAACACCATCGCCGAGGTCGGCACATTCCACACCCCCGCAGCCGCCGCCACCATTGCATCCGCCGCCGCGTGGTTCACATTCGCGCTCAGGTCGCCCGGATCGGTGAAGTAGAGCGGAGCCGTGGTGTACCACACCACCGGATTGCCGCTGGCCGCGGTGAAGTACGGCGGGCCGGTGATCCACCGCGGCGCCTCAGCCCATGCACAGCTCGCGGCCAGCAGGACGGCCAGCACGGCCGTCTCAATTCGTCGCATCGCCAGCCTTCTCCCAGCTTCGCAGCAGTGCCATGACGGTTGCATAGGCAGCATTCTGGGCCGCTGGAGCGAGCGCCGTCTCCGCAGGCAAAACGTCGGCAGGCAAAACGTCCGCAGGATTGCCGGCCTGCAAATTGGCGCCGGCGTCGGTTCCCTGCGCAGGTGCAGCGGCGATTGCCTCGGCATGCACACCGCCGGGAAGCGTCGTGGGATGAACTGACTCCGGAGGGTACCCGGCGGGCCGGACCACTCGGGTCGCGACCCAGCGCAGGTCCACCGTGCGCCCATCTCCGGGGATGCCCCGTCCAAGCTCCGCTTGGGCGGGTTCTCCGCCGCGGACCGGAATCGCGCCATCCATGCCGCCCACAGGAGAACTCAACCCCGCAGCGCTGGGCGCGTGCAGCAGCATCAGGAAGCGCTGCCCCGGGCGCAGCGGCTGGTCGCCGCCGGTCCACAGGCCTGCCCACTCGCGCAGCGTGTACGTACCGCCGCTCACGCCACGGATCGCGTCGTCCACTTCAAATTCGATCTCCACCACGCCGGTCGCGCCGTTCACTCCGTCTTGCCTGCGCACCGCAATCACCTGGCCCGCAAAAATCACCGCGGCCTGCTGCGCCATCGCGTGCAGCGCGGCTTCATTCGTCTGGGGAGTCGTTTCGGCCGCGGCTTCGGTTAGCGTCTGTGCGCGCCCGCCGTTCGCCGCCAGCAGCAAAGCCAGCACCAAGACCATCCGCTTTGCCGATCGCATCGCACATCTCCCGCGTCTCCTTGATTCTCGTCAAGGAGTGGCAGAAGCGCGCACTTCTGTTTCACTCTGGTACACACCGGTGTCCCGATTCGGGAAACCCAGCGGCACGAAGTGCCTCAGATTTCGGGGTAGAAGTCGAAGAACGCCTCGATGCTCAGGCGCAGTTGCGTCTCGATCTGCTCGCGGCTGCCCTCCAGCACATGCATGGTCACGTGGGCTTCGTTGCCGTTCTTCAGGGCGACCGGAGCCTCGCCCACCGACACCACCTCATCCGCCGGCAGCAGCCGCATTCCGTACACCAATGTCAGATTTGCCATGTCCGATTCTTTCACTTCCACGCGGTCGCGTCGCTTCCAGGCGCACACCCATTGCTTTCGTTGATCAAACTCCGCGCCCAGCTATTCCATCAGGGGAGGTTTTTGGGCGGCAGCGGGATTTGCCGTGCTCACCGTCGCTGGGCGGCCACCCCGCAGCACCTGCGCATTGTGCACCAGCACTACCACCCGCGGGTCCATCTCAAAGGGGGCCAGCGCCGGATCGTGGCGCATCTCGACCTGCACATCCATGCCTGCCTCGGCCGCTTTCGCCAGCGCGTGCAGCATCTGGTCCACCATGCCGGTCCGCGCGTACATCTTCGCCATCTCGAAGGAGAACTGCGCCAGGTCCCGCGACGAGAGCACGTGCGCGGCCACGCCTCCGGTGCCGGTTTGCTCAAAGACCTGCGGGTCCAGCTCCAGAGCCGTGGCAATCTCGTGCCGCGCTCCGCGATAGTCCTTGGTCGAGAAATACGCGTTGGCCAGGTTGGCGTGGAAGACGGCTTTGTGCTTGTTCAGCTTCACCGCCCGTTGGTAGTCGGTGAGGGCGCTGGAATCCTTGCCATCCACAAACTCCGCCGCCCCCAGGTTGTTCCATGCGTCGGCGTTCTTGCGGTCCAGCTTCACCGCCTTCTGGAAGTAGAGCCGCGCCAGTTGAATATTGCTCATCTCCAGCTCGGCCAGGCCCAGCTTGTTGGTCAGGCCCGCCACGTTGCCGCCGCGCGCGATCGCGTACCGGTAGTAGTCCATTGCGTCTTCGGGAAAGCGCCGGGCGCGCAGAATGTCGGCCTGCATCTCCAGCAACTGCGGCGTCGCGGTAGCCGGGTCCGGCAGGTGCGGCTCTATCTGCGCCCACTGCTCCGACTGGTGCATGCGCTCTCTTGCCGTTGCAGTCAGGGGCTGGTCCTGCGCGACGACCTGCGGAGAACGCCACGCAACCGCCAGCAGGCACAGCAAAGCCAGCGCGCCGGCGTGGACAAACTGCGGTCTTGTTAGTAGCGGGTGAGCCGAAACGGGCAGGCGCATACACACCTCCGAGTGGCCAGTATTCTCTGCCTTGCTGCTCCGACTGTCAACCATACCTTGGTGGCAGTGATCGCCTTGTGCCACATCGCAGCGGTCTAGCCGAGCTTGCTGGAATTTTACTCTTCCCGGCGCCCGCTTTTCCATCCAGATCGCATCGAACTCCCGTGGGTACTTGCGGTCAGCCGTCGGCGCGATAACTCCGCGGGAACCCTAAGCGAGACTCTGCTCCAGCCCGGGGTCGGAGCGCAGCCTTTTGTGGTCGAATGGGAATACGCCGGATCAGGCCGGTAATGGGGAGACTCTAGGTCGAATGGCAAAGCTCGCAGTCATCATAGGCGCCGGCCCCGCAGGTCTCACCGCCGGTCTCGAACTCCTCCGCCGTTCGGATATTGTCCCCATCATCCTCGAGGCCAGCGACGAGATCGGCGGCATCTCCCGCACCGTTCGCTACAAGGGCAACCGTATGGACATCGGCGGCCACCGCTTCTTCTCCAAGTCCGACCGCGTCATGCAGTGGTGGATGGACCTGATGCCTCCCGACGCAGCCAGCGCCGGTTCCGACGCCGCGCCCACCCCCGGCGGCGAAGCCGCACCCGTAGCCATCAGCTACCAGGGCAAGACCCGCGTCGTTACCGTCCCCGCGCACCTCTCTGAGGAGCCCCCGCTGCGCGGCCTCGGTCCGCTGCTCACCGACGCTGACGACGAGAAAACCGAGCCCCAGCAGGACTCGCCCTCTGATATTGACCTTACCGGAACCATGTCCGTCGCCGAGACCCTCGCCGTGGGCGAGCCTGCCAACCCCGACCTGGTCATGCTCATCCGCCCCCGCCGCAGCCGTATCTATTATTTGCGCAAGTTTTTCGACTATCCCATCACCCTCACCGCCAACACCATCTCGAACCTCGGCCTGGTGCGCATGGCCCGCGTCGGCACCAGCTACATCTGGTCGCGCGTCCACCAGATCAAGCCCGAAAAAAGTCTTGAAGACTTCCTCATCAACCGCTTCGGCCGCGAACTCTACCTCACCTTCTTCAAGAGCTACACCGAAAAAGTCTGGGGCACGCCCTGCCACGAAATCTCCGCCGAGTGGGGCGCCCAGCGCATCAAGGGCCTCTCCCTCACCACCGCCGTCAAGCACTTCCTCAAGAAACTCTTCAGCCGCAAGCAATCCGGCGAACTCGCACAGAAGGGCGTCGAAACCTCGCTCATCGAGCGCTTCATGTATCCCAAGTTCGGCCCCGGCCAGCTATGGGAGCACGTCGCTGACCTTATTCGCCAGAAGGGCGGCGAGATCCACATGCAGTGGAAGGTGGACGCCATCAACTTCGTCCCCGGCAGCGAAACCGTCGTCGCCTCCATCGAAGCCGTCAGCATCACCGGCGAGCGCCGCACCTTTGCCGGCGACTACTTCTTCTCTACCATGCCCATGCGCGAACTCTTCCGCGCCATGCGCACGCCCATCCCCGCCAGCGTGCTGGAAGTCTCCGACGGCCTGCAGTATCGCGATTTCATCACCGTCGGTCTGCTCGCCGACCGCATGAAGGTTCGTGAGCCCGACGGCGGCCTGCTCAAGGACACATGGATCTACATCCAGGAGCCGGATGTGCTCCTCGGCCGCCTGCAAATCTTCAACAACTGGAGCCCCTACCTGGTCAGCGATCCCACCAAGGTCTGGATCGGCCTCGAATACTTCTGCTACGACACCGACGACCTGTGGAAGATGGCCGACGACGACCTCAAGAAGTTCGCCATCGCCGAAGTCGCCAAAATCGGCATTCTGGACGCGCCCGACGTCTCCGACGCCCACGTCGTCCGCGTGCCTAAAACCTACCCTGCCTACTTCGGCACCTACTCCCGCTTCGACGAGCTAAGGACCTTCTCCGACCGCATCGAGAACCTCTTCCTGGTCGGCCGCAACGGCATGCACAAGTACAACAACCAGGACCACAGCATGCTCACCGCCATGCACGCGGTCGACGGCATCGTCGCCGGCAATATCGACAAGAAAGCCCTGTGGGAGATCAACACCGAGCAGGAGTACCACGAAGAGAAAGGCAAAAAGTGACCTCTTGCCCCGGACACGCTCTTGCTTCTAGGTAAGCCAAGGCTTCAGCCTTGGCCCTCTCGTCCGCCGAAGAATAGCGGGCTTTAGCCCCTGGGGCACGTCCCGCGCGGCTGCGATCCGCCTGCAACAGAACCCGCCCCCGCGATACCATCTAAACATCGCAGCGAGGCCCCCATGAAAACGATTCTCACTCTGCTGCTGGTCCTCTTTCTGGCCGTGTTGATCTACAACCGCCAGCGCATCTACCTGCGCGACCCGCTCGCCACCGTCTACCGCAACGAGGTGCAGCAGACCGGCGTCGAGGTTTTCATCAACTACTCCAGCGACGTCTTGCTGCAGCAGGATGCAGAGCCGGCGCCCCTGAGCATCCTGGTCCAGCAGTGGAACCGCAAGCCCGGAACGCCCACCACCCTGACCTGCCTCCGCTGGATCGCCTGCATGACCGATTCCGACCAGGCTTCCGCCATCCCGCTCGCCTGGACCGGAAAGGGAAAATACGACCCCAAAGTCCTGATGACTACCCGCGAGGTCTCCTTCATCGACACCGACGCCTCCACCGTCCGCATCGAACTCCGCTAGAGCTTCAGCACTCCATCTCCGCAACAGAAAACCCCTGCCGGGCAGGCAGGGGTCTTCGTGTGGATCCAGATGCTTTCCGCGAAGCTAGGCTGTTCGAGTGAACCTCCGGCGCACAACACCAACCAGTCCCAGCAAACCGCTGCCCAGCAATGTAAACGTTCCCGGTTCTGGAGTCGCACCCCCCGTCGGAGGAGCAGTGGTCGTTACATTGGTTGTGTTGATGGCGAATTCCAGTCCCGCTTGGACTTGATTAATGTCAACGAAGAACAGATCAACAGGGTAGTCGCCAGGCGAAAGGATATCCGTACTGCACCCAACCGGCGTAATTCCATGGACGCCGCCATCGTCGCAGACAATGGCTCCGTTGACATAGGCAAACGCCATATCGTCGGAGGCGATGGTAAAGCTCACGGATTCGGTGGTCGGCACCACCAGGGTCCCGTACAGCTCCGCGGCCTGATAACCGGCAGTGCCGCCGTCGCCACTCGTTCCTGTCCCGTTCGGTGGGAAAAAGTTAGCGGGAATGCTGACTGGGAGAGTGATGGTGCTGGTAAGGGTCTCGGTAACGTAGGGGTTGGCAGCCGGATCCCAGTAAGTGATCTCGCCATCCGACAACAGACTGGTCGATGTTTCGTAGCCCGGAAGGTCCTCGCCTGAGATGCAGCCGCCGACGCAGCCAGGGTTATAAGTGCTTGTATTCAGCACCGGCAAACCGTCAATACTCCCGAGCGAGCTTTGTACCTCGTTCGTGAATGTGCCGCCTGAAAGGTGGTTGGCATCAGGGTCCGATGACGAAATGGTGTAGTAGTTGATGTCCAGGGTCTGGGCATGGGCCACAGCAAACGGCGAAAGAACCAGGACAGCAAGCAGCACTATCGCCAAACGACCGGTGCAGGTGAAGAACTTCATCGTATTCCTCCGTTCAGGGGAACTGATTTGTCTTATGGACCCGGAGAATCTGTCACAGATTGCAACAGAATTATCTGCAATTCTTGGGCCAGACTTAGAGGCTTTTATTTCATAGACTTCCGTGCCGCCACCGAGAGGATTGTGAAAGATATTGCATCTGATGGGCAAATGGTTCTCTTCAGGAGATCGCAGCCGGGCGCCGGGTGCCCCATGCTCGACCACCCCACGCCGTCATTCTGAGCCGCCCTTGGCTCAGAATCTCCGTCGTTGCCTTCGCCGCTTTGTCGTTGCCCCTCCTTTTGTTTGTCATTCCCGCAGGGAATCTGCTTTTCGCCATTTCCCGCCCCACCGCCCAAGGCCCATTGGGTCCACCCTCCAAGCATGCCAAAGGCCCGTAGGGCCGTCCACTAAACGTCAGCCCAGCCCGGCAGGGCTGGGACCCCAGGCGAGAAACATCCGTGAGCGCCGTAGGCGCGACACCCCCGCTAGGGCGGGATCATGCCCCACCGATTTGGCGCGGCCGTCCCCATCTGGAAGATGCCGAAAAGCTTGACACGGACGATATAATAGAAGCAGAAGCAAACAGCAGCGCGACCGCCGGTCTGGCTCTGTTTTCCGGGTGCAATATCTCAAAATCTTCCATTGCGGGTTCAGCCCTCCTCCGTTCATACAGCAGGACGGCCGAGAGATTTGGTTTGTATATACGCCCTCGCAAGCCCTTTGCTATCAGCACATATTTGTATATACAGAACTGCAACCCATTTGTTATGAGTAAAACCCTGTATATACCCTTGGAGGCGCATTCCGCCCCTCACAACCGCGCTCTGACACCGTTTCCAATTGTATATACGTGCCTGGAAGTCCTTTGTCATCAACCAATATTTGTATATACAGAACCGCAACCCATTTGTTATCAGCGAAACACCGATTTAGACCATACCAGGGGTCTACACCGCTTTGAACCGCTCGAACGCACAAGCAAGTCCGCTCCGGACGAAGCAGCTCCAAAACCAGCCGCCGGTCACCAAAAGGTGAAACTGGGCGTCTCGCGGTATCATCGCTACCATCCCGGAGAAAATATTTTATGGCACTGATCAAGACCTCAAATCCAGCCCTCGGCGACAAGACCTTCACCGACCTCGCCAACGCCGGCCAGCTCGACGGCGTGGCCGAAGCCGGCCGCATGACCCTCAGCGGCACCGTCAACAAGACCGGCATCCTGCTGCTCTGCGCCATCGCCACCGCGGCGTACACCTGGCGCCTCTTCCTCCAGTCGGCCGGCGACGCCACATCCGTGCTCGGGCTGATGCTGGTCGGCGTGATCGGCGGCCTCATCGTCTCCATGGTCACCATCTTCAAGAAGGAGTGGGCGCCGGTTACCTCGCCCATCTACGCTCTGCTGGAAGGCCTCGCGCTCGGCGGCATCTCTGCCAGCTTCAATGCGAAGTATCCCGGCATCGGCATTGAGGCGGTCACCCTCACCTTCGGCACACTCTTCGTGCTGCTGCTGGCCTATAGCTCAGGTCTCATCCCGGTTACGCAGAAGCTGCGCATGGGCATCATTGCGGCCACCGGCGGCATCTTCGTCTTCTACATGCTGCAGTTTGTGCTCGGCTTCTTCGGCGTCCACTTCGCCGCCATCAACGGCAACGGCCTCATCGGCATCGGCTTCAGCGTGGTCGTCGTGATCGTCGCGGCGCTGAACCTGGTACTCGACTTCGACTTCATCGAGTCAGGCGTCAAGGTCGGCGCGCCCAAGTATATGGAGTGGTACGGCGCCTTCGGCATCATGGTCACGCTGGTCTGGCTGTATCTCGAGATTCTTCGCCTGCTCTCCAAGATCCGCAGTCGCAACTAGCCGCGCAGCCATCCCCGTTGCCTCGCGACCCGCCGATCCGTTAGTCTTACGAGCCGCTAACTAGATGATTTATTTGGTTTTATCCGTGCATGGATGCGAACATTCGCGGCGGCCGGTTCTCGGTGCGACGCACTTTCGGCGGAATCCTGCATCGAACCAGATATGAGCCTCTCCAGCGGTCTCTGCGTCCTGGCAACCGACTATGACGGCACGCTTGCCGAGGAAGGCGGCGTCGCCTACCCGACCATCGAGGCGCTGGAGTCTCTTCGGCGATCCGGCCGCAGGATCCTTCTCGTCACCGGACGGGAACTTCCGCAACTGCTTGAGGTATTCGACCGCACCGACCTGTTCGATTGGGTTGTCGCGGAGAACGGCGCTCTGCTCTACCATCCAGCGACGCACACGAAGCGTCTGTTGAGCGAGCCGGTGCCGCATGCCCTGGTGGCCGAGTTACGGCGGCGAGGGGTTGAGCCGATCTCCACGGGCGATGCGATAGTCGCGACCTGGAGGCCGCAGGAGAACGCCGTGCGCGAGGCGATTCGCGAGCTTGGACTGGAACTGCGGATCACCGTGAACAAGAATGCGGTGATGGTGTTGCCTATCGGGGTGGATAAAGCCAGCGGGATGGAAGTGGCGCTCCAGGAGATGAAGCTCTCCTGGACGAATGTCGTCGGCATCGGCGATGCCGAAAACGACCTCGCGTTCCTGTGCAAGTGCCGATGTCCGGCGGCCGTCGCCAACGCGCTCGCATCGGTGAAGGCGAAGGCGGACTTCACCACCCGCGGTGCGCGCGGCGACGGAGTGGTCGAACTGATCCAGCAAATGCTGAGCGGCGAGTTGCAGACGCGCTGTTACACCCGGCACAAAGAACAATTGGCCGTTCTTTCCAACACAAACTCTTAACCAGGCAATGGGCTCAGGTGCCGTTCGATGCGAATACTAAGCTGGCGATTGATTCTCGCGCTCACGATTGGAGTCTCGTTGGTATCGCTCGTCTCGTCGTGGTACGAGGTACAGGCGCAGCGGGACGCTCTGCGGGGCGAACTGGAACGGCAGGCACTGACGCTGGGCGAGAGCCTTGCCGGAACGGCTGAGCTGGATCTCGCCGCCGGCGACCGCGACGGCCTGGAGCGGCTAGTCGAGCCCTCCGGCAACCGCGAACATTTGGTGGCAGTCGGAATCTACGAACGCGACGATACTCCCGTTGCGATGACGCCGGGACTGAACGCTTCGCTATCCACACTCACGCAGTTGTCGCGGCATGCGATGCGGGACAACCGCAGCCTGAGCACGTTCACGGACCTGAAATTCAGAAGCGTCCACGTGCTGGCGGCGCCGCTGCATGCGGACGGCAAGACCGTGACCGGCGCGATTCTGATTGTCCACGACAGCGGCTACATTGCCGCGGCGATCTTCGGCGTCTGGCTGCGCATGTTCGTTCGCATCGCCATTGAGGTGCTCGTGATCGCGGCCATCACGCTGTTGATCCTGCGCTGGAGCCTCTCCGGACCGATCCGGCGGGTCGACCGGTGGATGCGGGACCTGCGCCTGGGCAAGAACGCGGTTCGCCCGGCCGCGACCGATCTGAATGTTCTCTTCCCCCTGACCCGCGAGGTGGGACCGCTGGCGGAAAGCATGCAGCGTGCGCGCGCGGCTGCGGAGACGGAAGCCGGATTGCGCAACGCCAACGAATCGCAGTGGACGCCGGAGCGTCTGGCCGACCATGTGCGCAACCGGCTGGACGGAAACAGCCTGTTCGTCGTCTCCAATCGCGAGCCGTACGTGCACTCGCGACGCGACAACCAAGTGACCGTGAGCGTGCCGGCCAGCGGCCTGGTGACCGCCATCGAGCCGATTCTCTGCGCCTGCAATGGGACCTGGGTCGCCCACGGCAGCGGCGACGCGGATATGGAAACGGTGGACGCGCACGATCGCCTGATGGTTCCGCCCGAGGAGCCGCGCTACACGCTGCGCCGGGTCTGGCTGAGCCACGAGCAGGAGGAAGGGTACTATTACGGCTTCGCCAACGAAGGTCTGTGGCCGCTGTGTCACATCGCGCACACCCGCCCCATCTTTCGCGCTTCGGATTGGGAGCACTACTACAGCGTCAATCGAAAGTTCGCCGACGCCCTGGTGGAGGAGATTGCCGGCGAAGAGAATCCGGTCGTGCTGATTCAGGACTATCACTTCGCGCTGCTGCCGCGCATGGTGAAGGACCGGCTGCCCAATGCGCGGGTCGCGATCTTCTGGCACATTCCGTGGCCCACGCCGGAGGCATTTGAGATCTGCCCGTGGCAACGCGAACTGCTCGACGGGCTGCTGGGTGCAGACCTGATCGGCTTCCATGTGCGCTCGCATTGCAACAACTTCCTGAATACCGCGGATCGCATTCTCGAGTCGCGTGTGGATTGGGAGCACTTCTCGATCAAGCGCAACGGCCACCACACCTTCGTGCAGCCTTTTCCGATCAGCGTGGAACTCCCCAGCGACATTCCCGAGGCGCACAGCAAGCTAACCGCAGCGGAGGAACGCAGCGCGCTGTTCGCCGAGTTGGGGATCGAGGCAACCTACCTGGGCATCGGGGTTGATCGCGTCGATTACACGAAGGGAATCCTGGAGCGGCTTCGGGCGGTCGAATCTTTCCTGGAAGGGTATCCGCGCTACCAGGGCAAGTTCACGTTCATCCAGATTGGCGCGCCCACGCGCAGCCGCATCAAGCGCTACGCGGAGTTCCAGTCCGAGGTCGCAGCCGAGGTCAACCGCATCAATGCGCGGTTCAAGCACGGCAGGTGGAGACCGATCGTGTTTCTCAATCGCCAGCACGACCGGCACGAGCTGGAGCATTACTACCGCGCCGCGCATCTGTGCATGGTCACCTCTCTGCACGATGGCATGAATCTGGTGGCCAAGGAATATATCGCCGCCAGGCAGGATGAGGGAGGCGTGCTCATCCTGAGCCGTTTCACCGGGGCCGCGCGTGAGTTGCAGGACGCCATCATCGTCAATCCCTACGACATCAGCGCCACCGGCGAGGCCATCGCCGAGGCGCTGACCATGGATACGAATGAAATGGTAGAGCGCATGCGGCGCATGCGCCGGTCCGTGAAGGAACACAATATCTACTGGTGGGCCGCCAACCTTATCGGGGGCCTGTGCGAACTTCGCCTCGACTACAAGAATGAGGCCAGGCCCGCCGCGCCCGAGCATGCTCTGGTAACGAAGTGGCGAAGGCACACATCACGATCTCGACCGGAGAGCGCTGCCTAGCGTCGAGGTGGCGTTTCTAGGTTTCTCGCTGCGCCAGAGTTCGCCGGACACTCCAACGAATCACGCAATGGCTGCACTCGAGATTGCAATCTCCTATGTGTGAAGCGAGAGAGGCACGCGAGCGGTCCATGTCCTGAATGCACCATTCAACGATTTGCTCATCTTCGCCGGCAGGTCGCGAAGATGTGAGCGGAGACTTGCTCGGCACAGAGGAAGAATCGATCACTTGAGCCATAATGGTCCTCAATTCAAGTAACACGTGGCTTGCGGAATCAGTTGCAGATGCAGTTTTTCAGCATTCGGACTGACACCATCGGCCTTTGAGAATAAGACGTGGAAAGACGATTGACGGTGTTTCGTGTCACAACTCGATGTGATGGGTGACCTACACATTCCCCCAGCTCCAATCCTGTGACAAGTGTCGTCGCAACTCTAATGGATAGTGCACGTTATCGCTACCTTTTCCTGCCAGCCCACACCATTCCGTAACCCCTAATACATATGCTGACCGCCGTTGATCGAGAGCGTAGACCCGGTCACGAAATCGCTATCGTCAGCGGTGAGGAACAGGACTCCCCGGGCAATATCACACGGTCTCCCGAGCCGGCCCACGGGGATTCGCATCACGATCTTCTCCAGTACATCGGGCGGCACGGCACGCACCATCTCCGTGTCGACGTAGCCAGGAGCAATTGCGTTGACCGTGATACCGAACCGCGCTCCCTCCTGAGCCAAGGCCTTGGTGAATCCGTGAATTCCGGATTTCGCTGCGGCATAATTTACTTGGCCGTACTGGCCGGCCTGGCCGTTGACGCTGCCGATGCTGACGATGCGTCCGAATCTTGCGTTGCGCATGAATTCGAACGTGAGCTTGCAGAGGTTGTAGCAGGAGCCGAGATTGGTGTCGAGGACGGCATCCCACATGTCGCGGCTCATCTTCTGCAGCGTTCCATCGCGAGTGATGCCCGCATTGTTCACCAGGATCTCTATGGGGCCGACTTCCGCGACGATCTTCTTCAGCGCTTCGGTGCATTGCTCGAAGTCGGATGCGTCGAACTTGTAAACTTTGATTCCGGTCTCGTTCGAAAACGCTTCGGCCGCCCGATCATTGCTGGTGTAGGTGGCGACCACTGTGCGTCCTGCATTTTGCAACGCACGGCTGATCTCCGCCCCTATCCCTCGTGTACCCCCCGTAACCAATGCCACTCGTGCCATCTGTAGACCTCCGTGCGCCTACCTTCGATGCGCAGACATATTACTCTCGATATTCCGCAAAGATTAGCTGGAGCCCGACATAATTTGAGGCAATTTACAATATGCTGCACTGCGTATGCGGAGTATGCTGCATTGCATATAATTCGAAGCCAGCAGCACCACCGCGAATTGCCGTTCCCGGCAACTGCGACAAGGGGGAATGTCGAAGAAATGTCCATTACGCTGGAAGACCGGACCGCACCTGTGAGTGGCAAGCCCGCCGTAGATGCCGATGCACCGCTGTCACCGTTTACACTTGAGGGCCGGACGGCCCTGGTTACCGGCTCGGGCCGAGGCATTGGCCGGGCGATTGCGAAACGCCTGGCGGCGGCAGGCGCAAACGTCATGCTGAACGATATGGATGAAGCCCTGCTGGTGGAGGCGGAAGCCGATCTTGGCCATGCCGGGCGGGTTGGCCACGTGACCGGAGATCTTACCGACCCGGCTACGCCGGAGGCGGTCGTGCAGGCAGTTTTGGGCGCCTTTGGCGCCATCGACATCATCGTCAACAACGCCGGCTACAGTTGGGACAGCGTCATCCAGAAAACCACCGACGAGCAGTTCCAGGCCATGCTGGACATTCACTTGGTCACGCCGTTCCGGATTCTGCGCGCGGCCTCCGGGTACCTCCGGGAAGCAGCCAAGAGCGAGGCTGCGAATAACCGGCGCGTCATGCGCAAGGTCGTCAACATCACCTCCATCTCGGGGACCGACGGCAATCCCGGACAAGCTGGTTATTCCTCGGGAAAAGCCGGTGTCATCGGCCTGACAAAAACTCTGGCCAAGGAGTGGGGCCGCTACAACGTAAACGTCAACGCGGTCGGATTTGGCCTGATCGAGACCCGGCTGGTGCAATCCCTGGATGGCCCTGATGCCAACCTGCACATGCACGGGCACGAAATCCGGCTTGGGGTCCAGCCAACCCTGCTGGAATCCTTGAAAAGTGTCTGCCCGCTGGGACGCCTGGGTACCCCGGACGAAGCCGCCGGAGCGGTCCTGTTCTTCTGCTCTCCGCTGTCGGACTACGTCACCGGAGAGGTGCTGATCTGCGGCGGAGGGATGCACTTCTAGTCACTATCATCAACCGCCAGCGAACCTGGAACACCACTCTGCCGGCCTGTCGCCGCCGCGGGGCGCGGAGTTCCGGCGGAATCTTCGCCCATAATCCGTCATTAAGATTAAACGCTATTGTCGTGTGGATGACGAACTGTGTTATCGGTTTGGATTTATAGTGCAACTGCTCAGACTGCGGCATAAGTTGCAGGCTGAATTACTACTCGAAACGCGCCCGCCCCACCAGCACGTCTCCAGTACGATCCGACCGGCACTTGGCTGAGCTGGGGAGGACGGAAATGACAAACCCACAAGAAGTTGTGATTTTGAGTGCGGTGCGAACGGCGGTCGGCAAATTTGGCGGCGCTCTGAAGGACACCCCGCTCACGGAATTAGCAGCTACGGTGACACGCGAGGCTGTGAGGCGTTCCGGACTTGCTGCAACCGATGTCAACGCGGTTGTCTTCGGCAATGTGATTCACACTGAACTGAAGGATATGTATCTCGCGCGGGTCGCAGCATTGAACGGAGGTCTGCCGATTGAGACTTCGGCCATCACTGTCAACCGCCTTTGCGGCAGCGGCTTGTCGGCTATCCTGCTCGCGGCGATTGAGGTTGCTCATGGCGATGCAGTGGCTGCGGTAGGCGGCGGCGCAGAATCCATGAGCCGGGCGCCGTACTGGCTTCCCAGCATGCGCTGGGGTGCGCGCATGAACGACACCACGGTCCTGGACGCAATGGTTGGGGCGCTGACCGATCCATTTGAAGGAGTTCACATGGGCGTCACGGCTGAGCATGTCGCCCAGAAGTGGAGTATCACCCGGCAGGCTCAGGATGAGCTGGCGGTTGAGAGCCACAGGCGCGCGCTGGACGCGATCCAGAGCGGCAAGTTCACAGAACAGATTGTGCCCATCGAGATCAAGATAAAGGGCGGCACGACGCTGTTCGCCACCGACGAGTCGCCTCGACCCGATGCAACGCTCGAGAACCTCGCAAAGCTGAAGCCCGTCTTCGATAAGAATGGAACCGTAACCGCCGGCAATTCCTCCAGCATCAATGACGGCGCGGCCGCTCTCGTTCTGATGGGACGTCAGGCGGCGGAGGAGCGCGGCTTGAAGCCTATGGCGAAGCTGGTGGACTACACCATTACCGGGGTGGAACCCGGATACATGGGCATCGGACCGATTCCAGCAGTGCGCAGTCTGCTCCAGCGGACCAGGCTTACGGTTGAACAAATCGACGTTTTCGAAGTGAACGAAGCTTTCGCCGCGCAGGCCCTGGCCGTCGTAGGCGATCTGGGCTTCCCCGCTGCAAAGACCAATCCCAATGGGAGTGGAATTTCGCTGGGGCATCCGATCGGAGCGACCGGCGCGATTGTGACCGTAAAAGCGCTCCACGAGCTGCGCCGTATCAAGGGGCAATACGCCTTGGTAACCATGTGTATCGGTGGAGGCCAGGGGATTGCGGCAATCTTCGAGGCACTCTACTAGAAGCTGCTTACGCCCGCGTTGTGCAACCCCAACCGCTGGCCGTAGCTAATCGGACCGGCTTGAGAGCCATCCTTCGATGTGTGGCCAGGTACGCTTTTCTGCGCCACTGCCGGCCATGATGCCGATGTGGCCTCCTTGTACCCGGTAGACCTCTTTGTCACGGCTACCCACTCGGGCCAGCACGGTCTCCGATTGGCAGGGCGGCGTGATGTGGTCGCCCTCGGCAATCACGGTCAACAGGTTGGCCCGCAATCGGCTCAGGTCCACTTGCTCGCCGCGGATCACGAGTTCGCCCTTCATAAGGCGATCATTGCGATACAAATCCACGATGAGTTGGCGAAACGCACCGCCGGCCATTGGGATATTGTCCCGGACCCAGGTGTTCATCGCATGCCAATTCTCAACCGCCTTGGGGTTCTCGAGATTGTCCCAAAGCTTCAGATAGTTGGCGATATAGTTCTCGACAGGCTTCAATGCCTTGGCGCCGTAGTCGATCATCTCCGCCGGCATGTTGCCAAAAAGTTGGAGAACCTTGTCCAGGTCAAAGTACTTCTCATCGACCCAGCGGCCAAAGGTCAGGTGCTCCTTGTCGGAGAAGTCAAGCGGCGCAGTCAGCAGGATCAGATTCCGCAGACCATCGTCGGGTCTTAAAGCGGCGTAGATGGTCGTGAGAATGGCCCCAATGCACCATCCAAGAACACTCACTTCTTCAACCCCGGAGAGAGCCTTGATCTTGCGAACAGCCCTGGGCATGTACTCGAGGGTATAGTCATCGAACTTGAGGTGACTGTCCTCCGGGCCCGGACAGCCCCAGTCCAGCAGATACACATCGAACCCGCGTTCCACAAGGTATTCAACGAAACTATGCCCCGGTCGCAGGTCAAGAATGTAGGGCCGGTTCATCAGCGCAAAAACCAGCAGCAGGGGGACCCGATGGCGGTCCTGCTGCGGGACAACCGGAATGTACCGGTAGAGTTTGGCCTTGTTCAGCGTCCACACCAATTCCTTCGGCGTCTGGGCGATCGGCGCCTTCGTGGTCATCACCCTGGTGACCGTCTCCAGTCGCTCCTGAAGAGCAGTCAGCGGATCCGTTTCAGCCTGTGCCATGGTTTACTTCCTTTTTCTCGCATTGCCGCGCACGCCCTTGGCGGTCTTCGCCGCAACTCTCCCAGCCCGGCGCGCGGGCGTGCCTTTCGGTGCTGTCTTTGCGGCGGCCTTCGGTTGCTGGGCGATTGCCTCGGCACTCCCAGGTGCTTTCATGCCTGCAAGCGTCTTTTCCATTCGATCCAGCTTGGCGTCCAGATTGTCCAACTGCATTTCAATGTTTGTGAAGCGACCGGCCAGGCCGGCAAAATCTGCGCTCGTCGGCATATGGAACTGCTGCAGGGTTCGCAGAATGACCTGTTCTGCAGGATCCTTGAACGGGGCCGCGGCCTTCAGATAGCTGTTCAGCGCGGCGCCAGACGCCTGCGCATAGCTTTCACTATTAACTTCCTCGACCAGATACTTGGACCAAGTCTCCAGGTAGGCATCTCGCAATTCGTGCATTTTCTCGGCAAGATTCTGCTGATTGGTGGCTTTCGGCTCTGCGTCGCTCATCGATCGTCCTCCAACGAATGCCTAAGAGCCTACACCCAAAGGCAGCCGCGAAGCAGGGGCCACGTACAGTGGTTCCCAGCTCCGGGCTGCATTCAAGCATGTACCAGCCAAATCAAAGCGTTGACACGTTGGTTCAGGCAGTCCGCTTCAAGGCGATGTTCAGGATTTCCTTCTGCGTCTCGACCAGAGAATCGAGGCCGCGCTGAATCGAATCCGCCGCAGTTTCGATGGGGGTTCCGGCGACGCCGGACTGCTTCCTGAAGGTGTCAAAAGCCGCCTTCGTCTGTGCCGCGGAGAAATCAATCGCGTTCTTCTGGGTTGCGGCAGCTCGCTCGACCGTGTCCCGGACAATCGTCTTTACCGCGGCGTTCGCGTCCGAAATAGAACCGACTCGTTCACTGGCAAGCCCTGCCAGTGTCTGGCTCTGCTCCAGGGCCAGGTCGATTGCTCCTTTTTGCATGTCGACGAATTGCCCAAACATGCTCCCAGCCAGGTCGAGAACGCTGGGTACCGGGGTGCCGGGGGTTACCTGTGCAATCTTCTTCCAGGCTCCAATCAGGTCGGCGTTCTGTTGTGCCGCGCTATCCAGGGCCTTCTTCTGTGCCGCGGCGATGCGTTCGATGCTCTTGGTGTACAACGTCGAAATCGTCTCCACGACCTCTGTCTGCTTGTCTTGCGGGCTAGTGACTTTACGGGTTGCCATGTCATTCCTCCTTAGGAATAGTCTGCTGCATTTATTGCTGCAATGCAGCATATAGATAGCATACGCCACCCCGGAATCTTGTCAAGGGGTAAGATGAATTTGTTATGGCTAAAGCCGTTCTCATCAAGAAGTACGAAAACCGGCGCCTTTACGACACCACCAACAGCCGATATGTGAACCTCGACGAAGTATCCCAAATGCTGCAGCGCGGCGAAGATGTGCGGGTTGTCGATGCCGCGACCGGCGAAGACATCACGCGTCTGATTTTGACCCAGATTATCGTAGAAGACGCCAAAACATCGGATTCCAACTTCCCCCTTGATGTTCTGCGTCAGATGGTGATTGCGTCGGGCAAGGTGGGCCAGGAGGGCACCCTCAAATACATGAAGGCAATCCTCGATTTTTATCAGGACACTTATCGCGCCATCGCCCCACCCATGAATCCGTTTGAGTTCATGTCTGCACAGGCCGCCGAGCGTCGCGGCAGCGCTGAGCGGTCTGACCCGGCGGCGACAGACCGTGCTGCCGAAAACTCCCGCACCCAACCTGCAGGGGGGACCGATGCTGAAGAAGTGATGGAAATGAAGCGGCGCCTCGCAGAACTCGAAGAAGTCGTCTCCCGCATGGCCCCCAAACGGACTCCGCGCAAGAAAAAGGGCAGCCCTGGCGTGAAATGAGGAACGAAGCTAAGGCTTCCGGTTCCATCGTTTACCACAACGCTGCCAGCCCCAAATGGAAGCAGCGGCATAGCGTCTAAATTATTGATTTATTTGGTGTCCCCAACGGGATTCGAACCCGTATTACCGCCGTGAAAGGGCGATGTCCTAACCATTGAACGATGGGGACCGGAGCCGTTCTTGGGACCGTGGATGCGCTCTGGCCAAGTCTCCACGCTATCAACTTCAGGCACGCGAGTCAAAATGCGCTTCGCCTAATAAGTACGCGAAATCCACGGCAGGGTTGCGCGTAGGATGATTCGCAAGGCGACAAGTCCGGTCGTACCACCGCTGGGCGAATCTCGCTCGCCGGGAACGACGGCTGTCTCACCTTCGACTTCCAGATCTGCAAAGGCACTCGCACCATGACCCCTCAAAAACCCGGCCGCGCTGAAGTCGGCCGCATCGAAGTCATCACCGGTCCCATGTTCTCCGGCAAGAGCGAGGAACTGATCCGCCGCCTGAAGCGCGCGCGCATCGCCCGCCAGCAGGTGGCCTGCTTCAAGCCCGACATCGATCTGCGCTACCACCGCACCGCCATCGCCTCGCACAGCGCGCAGACCCATGAGGCGGTGACGGTTGCGAACGTCGCCCATCTGCGTGACGCGCTCTATCCGCAGCTCGAGGAGGTTGAGGTGGTCGGCATTGACGAGGGACAGTTCTTCGACCAGGCGATCGTGCAGCTCACCGGAGAACTGGTGCACATGGGCAAGCGCATCGTCATCGCCGGCCTGGACACCACCTTCACCGGCGATCCGTTTGGCCCGATTCCGGCGCTGATGGCCATCGCGGACGAGGTGACCAAGCTCTCGGCCGTGTGCATGGTTTGCGGCGCGCCGGCCATCCACACGCAGCGGCTGGGCGCCAGCCGCGAACTGGTCGTCGTGGGCGCTGCCGGAATTTACGAAGCCCGCTGCCGCGCCTGCTTCCGCCCCTACCTGGATGCGCCCGAGAGCGAGCAGATGGAACTGCCCGAAGCGCAGATGGCGCGATAAGGCGTCGCGCGTTGGCGCTGCCTGCGTCAGTGCCGGGCATAATTACATCGTGATACGATGTAATTATGCGTCTCGCGCAACCAACCTCGTCGCAAATTGCCCTGCTGCGGGCGCTGGCGGAGTTCCGCTACCAGCTTCGCAGCTTCCTCCAATTCAGCGAGCAGGTGGCGCAGGAGCATGATTTGCGTCCTCGCCAGCACCAGCTCCTATTGCAGATCGCGGGCCTTCCTGAAGGCCGCTCAGCCACCATCAACTTCCTGGCGGGACGCCTGGGCCTGCGCCAGAACAGCGTGGTCGAACTGGCCGACCGCTCGGTGGCCCAGGGATTGGTCCGGCGCGTCGAGGACGCCGAAGATCGCCGCCGCACCGTTCTTTCCGTTACCGCCAAAGGGATGGGCCTGCTGCACGCCTTGTCGGCGGGCCACGCGCGCGAACTGGACGAGTTCGCGCCGCAACTGGCCCGCGCGCTGAACCAAATCAAGACGGCGCGAACGGCGCGGCACAACGGCGGATTGGCTCTTGCCGCGAGCGCAGTACCCAATTCCAGCTTGCCGGCGTCAGATGGAAAGAAGCTGCGGAGGCGGCGTTGAACTCTCAGTCCTCGGTACTGCGTGACTTCACGGTGGACCGCCGCGTCTGGCTGCTCTCCGTGGTTGCCGTCGCGATTGGCGCGGGCGCGGCCGTGCTTGCGGTGGTGCTGTTGAAGGCCATCGCTTTCGCCACCAATCTCTTTTACTACCATCGCCTCAGCCTGGCGCCGGTCTCGCCTGCGGGCAGCCCGCTGGGAATCTGGATGGTGCTGGCGCCCATCGTTGGCGGCGTAATCGTTGGCCTGATCGCGCGCTTCGGTTCGGACAAGATCCGCGGCCACGGCATTCCCGAAGCGATCGAAGCGATCCTGCTGAACGGCGCGCGGGTCGACCCCATCATCGCCGTGCTGAAGCCGATCTCGGCGGCGATCTCCATCGTCTCGGGCGGACCGTTCGGCGCGGAGGGCCCCATCATCATGACCGGCGGCGCGTTCGGCTCGCTGGTGGCGCAGTGGATGCACCTGACCGATGCGGAGCGCACCACGCTGCTGGTCGCCGGCGCCGCAGCCGGCATGTCGGCGACGTTTGCCGCGCCACTGGCGGCGATCCTGCTGGCGGTGGAACTGCTGCTGTTCGAGTGGCGGCCCCGCAGCCTGGTCCCGGTTGCGTTCGCCAGCATCACGGCGGAGATTGTGCGCACCCTCTGGCTCGGCTCCGGCCCCCTGTTCGCCATGCCCGATATGCCGTACCGGCAGTCCGCGCTGGTCGCGGTTGCGGCGCTCGTGCTTGGACTGGTGGTGGGGGTTGCCGCAGCCGGGCTGAGCCGGATGATGTATGGCTTCGAAGATATGTTCGAGCGGCTGCCGGTGCACTGGATGTGGTGGCCGGCGATCGGTGGAATCGGCATCGGCGTTGGCGGCCTGATCTTTCCGCGCGGGTTGGGCGTGGGTTACGACAACATCGCGGAACTGCTGCGCGGCAACGCTCCTCTGGGGTTGCTGGTGGGCCTGGTGCTGGCCAAGTCACTGATGTGGGCATTCTCACTCGGCTCGGGAACCTCCGGCGGCGTGCTGGCGCCGCTGCTGATGATTGGCGGAGCGATTGGCGTGCTGGCCGCGCACGCCGCGCATCTGAGTGCTTCTGACCAGGCGCTGTGGGCCGCCGTTGGCATGGGAGCGATGCTCTCCGGCTCGCTCGGCGTGCCGCTTACGGCCATTGTCTTCTGCCTGGAGATCACGCATTGCCTGCCCGCGCTGCTACCCGTGATGCTGGGCTGCGTGGCTGCGTACGCGATGACCTCGCTGATCATGCCGCGCTCGATCCTGACCGAGAAACTGAGCCGCCGCGGAACCCACCTCACGCGCGAGTACGGCACCGATCCGCTGGAGACGGTCAGCCTGGTGGAGGTGATGGCGGAGCTTGGCCAGACAAAGTGCGCCGGGCAAGTGCCCGAGTCGCCGCTGCCGGAGGTGTACGCCTTCGCCGACGAGACGTCCCGCGCGGCAGTGGACAAGATGGCAATTTCGGGCCTGATGTCGCTGCTGGTGATCGACCGCGACACCATGACGATCTGCGGGACGGTGCTTCTGCGCGACCTGCTGCTGGGCCGGCGCAAGCTGGTGAAGCGCGAACAGGAGCGGGAGCGCGTGTTCACGGCGTGGCGCTAGCTCACGGTCAAACTCCTGCGCTATGCTAAGGGGCACGTACCTTCTGAAGGAGGATCGCCATGCGCCTTATGCGTTCTGTTCTCGCCGTCTCCGTCCTCTCGCTCGTTGCCTTCACCGTATTTGTGCTCGCGATCGAAGCCGGCCGCGCGCATGCGCAATCCAGGAGCGGCACCCTGGTCGTTCCCATCAAGACGTCCAGCGGCGATGACGCCGGAACCGCCTCCTTCAAGGAGAGCAAGGACGGCAAGGAACTAACCATCAGCGTGAAGCTGAAGAACCTGCCGTTCGGCGAGCACGCGGTACACATCCACGCAAATCCCGTGTGCGATGCGCCCGACTTCAAGGGCGCCGGCGGGCACTTCAATCCCGAGAGCAAGCAGCACGGCATGGACAACCCGATGGGTCACCACGCCGGAGACATGCCGAAGAACATCTCCATCGGCGAAGACCACACCGGCGAGATCAGCTACAAGGTGGACTACTTGACGCTGGCGGCGGGCGCGCCGAATTCAGTTCTCGGCCACTCGATTATGGTGCATGAGAAGGCCGACGATATGAAGACCGATCCGACCGGCAACGCGGGCAATCGCATTGCCTGTGGCGTGATTCCCGCAGCCCAGTAAAGGGTTGCAGGTTGACAGTTGCAGGCTTTGTTTGTCGCAGCGGGTGGCTGTGATAAGACGCGCCGTTGCGTCCGTGGCGCGGGCCTATAATCGCGGCGAATTCAGAAACACAAGTAACGGAGACCTTTGCGATTCTGGCCCACGAACGCCAGGAGCAGGCGGAATTCTGCAATGCAGATTGAACGCCGGGGTTCCGGGCTGCGACTTAAGCAGTGAACGGACCGATATGGAGAATGAGGACCGAGCACGGTACGAGTGGCTGGCGCTGCGCTGTCAGGCGGGCGATCCGGGGGCTTTTGAGGACCTCGTCGCCGTGATGGAACGGCCGCTGCTCTACTACGCCACCAGTCTGACCGGCAATAAGGACGACGGGCTCGACGTGTTGCAGGATGTGTGGATTCGCGTCCTGCGCCGCATCGGGGAGTTGCGCGAGCCGGCCGCGCTGCGGGCGTGGCTCTATCGGATCACGCATGGAGTTGCGGTGGACCGAATACGCCGCAGCCGCACGCGCGAGCGCGCCGAAGAGGATCAGTACGCGGAGTTCGATGAGTCCGAGGAGCCGTCGTTTGCAGAGGAGGATGCAGCCGCGATCCACGCGGCGCTGGGCGAGATCGGGCTAAAGCATCGCGAGGTGCTGGTGCTGCATTTTCTTCAGGATTTATCGATGGCCGACATCGGGCAGATCGTAGGGTGCTCCGAAGGCACCGTGCGGTCGCGGATTTTCTATGGGAAGAAAGCAATGAAGGAGATTTTGGAGAGAGGTGGTTATGGAAAAGCAAAATGACAACATTCGCGAGCGTTTGCTGGCGCGGATGCCGCAGCCCGAGAATCTTGCGGCCTACCGGGAAGAAACGGCGTCACTGTTGGCGAAACACGAGAAAGCGCTGTTCTGGGAGAAGATGCCGTCCACAGTGCTTGCCGTGAGTGCAGTCGCTATTCTGATTGCCAACTGGATCTGGGCGCATAAGATCGATGCGGTTGTGAGCCAGACAATGTGGTTCGGGATAGGCCTCTTGATGTTTGCAAGTATCCTTTCAGGCCTTAGGTACCTGATCTATCGCAGCAAGGTCGACCTGCTGAAGGAAGTGAAGCAGGTGCAGTTGCAGGTGCTGGAGCTGCAGGCGTCGCTGGAGAAGAACGGCAATGCGCGGGGCTGAAATTCGCGCGGTCACGAGGGCTGAAAAAACATGTTGACTCTGGAAAGTGTATGTTGTATACATACAGCAGACAGAGGAGATTGGGCGATGTTTCTAACGCTGCATGAGAACGACAAACGGCCGATCTACCAGCAGATTACGGATGGGATCAAAGCCTTGATCGCCGGCGGCGGCCTGCGCGAGGGCATGACGCTGCCTTCGGTGCGGCAGGTGGCGGGTGATCTGGGCGTGAATCTGAATACGGTCGCGGTCGCGTACCGGCAGTTGCAGGACGAGGGTTTTGTGACGGTGCGGCATGGGGCGGGCGCGGTGATCTCGTCGCTGAGCGCGCGGCCGGTGGAGCGGGCTGAGCTTTACAAACCGCTGCAAACGGCGCTGACCCAGTTGGTCCTAAGTGGACTGACAGGCCGCGAGATTGTGGAGACTGTGCGGGAGCAGCTTGCACAGTTACAACAGAAAGGGGGCACTCGATGAGTGCACCAAACGTAGTGGGAGTCTATGTCTTCATCATTTGCGTGATCGTGCCGGTGCTTGTCTATGCGCTGGTGAAGCAGCTCTGGAATCTGCCGCTGCAGAACGGGCCGGGCTACTTCTTTGGCGTCGAGGTTCCGGCGGGATTCTACGAAGGGCCGGGACGAAGCTGGATGGCGGGCTTCCACGCGATGGTGGTGGCGCTCTACGGTGTGCTTGCGGTGGGGCTGGGGGCGATCGTCGCGACGCGGCGGTGGGAGATGACTCCAGTGTGGGCCGGGGGCTTTGCGCTGGTGTTCGTGCCCGTGATGTTCGGCTTCCAGGCGTGGACGCGGCACAAGCTGGCGGTCAATCCGCCGGTGCGCCCGGTGGCTCTGGCGCTGGAGTCGCGGCGGCTGAGCGACTATATCTCGTGGCCGGCGGAGGCGCTGGCGGTGGCGCTGGTCGCGCTGAGCTGGTGGTTGCTGCTGCGTTACCCTGGACGGCATTTCGATTGGCTGACCCCTATGCAGCTTACGTGGGTGGCGCTGGGGACGATTCCGGGCAAGATGGCGATGGTAAAGATGAGCTGGCCGCTGCCGGCGGAGCGAACTGAAGAGCACTTCCAGCTTCAGGACGTTTCGAGGCGCTTCTGGATCCGTTTGTCCGGAATCTTATTTGAGTGGTTCATGGTGATCGTCCTGCTGGGCGTAGCGCTGCTGCATGCAGCAGCCGCGGTCCACCATCCGCCGCAGGCGTGGCGCTGGCTGGCGCAGGCTTCGATGTTCGCGGTGTGGGGATACGGCATGGTCGTGATGTTCCGCGGGATGCAGGAGATGAAAGCGATGGGCCGCGATCTGCGCCCGGCGGGAAGCTGGAAGACGCCGTTCGGGCGCGCGTCGTGTTTCGGGACTGGCCGGGCGTTTCTGATCTGGTTTGCGGTCTGGTTCGGCGGCATTCTGGCTTTCATCGTGTATTCGATTTGCAAGCACGGTCTTAGATGAGGCCCGGACCTATCTCACTAGCAGGAACGGGCAAGGGCGCAATACGGGGATTCTTCGCTGCGCTCAGAATGGCAGGGATCGAGGCATAGGATGGGGAGTGTCATGGAAAAACCTCTAGGGCGAAAACTGAGTGTTGGCGTACTGTTTGCCGCGACGGCATGGATGGTCCCGAGCGCGCCGGTTGCGTTTGGACAGGCGGCTGCGGCACCGCAGACCGCACCTGGCGCGCAAGCCGCAGCGGCTCCGCAAGCGCCCGCGGCGAAGCTGGAGTTCGATGTGGCGACGGTGCGGCCATCGGCGCCGCTGGATGTGCAGAAGCTGACGGCTGACATGCAGGCCGGCAAGATGCCGAACTTCGGCGTCCACATCAACGGATCGCGGGCCGAGTACAACTACACGACAATGAAAACCCTGATCGCCAGCGCATTCAAGGTGAAGGAGTATCAGGTTACCGGGCCGGCGTGGCTGGCGACCGACCACTTCGATGTAGTGGCCAAGATGCCCGACGGGTCAACCAAGGACGACGCGCCGGCGATGCTGCGGTCGCTGCTGGCGGACCGCTTCAAGCTGGCAGCGCACAAGGAGACGAAGGAGCATCCGGTGCTGGCGCTGGTGGTGGGCAAGGGCGGTCCGAAGATGAAGGAGTCTCCGGGAGACGCTGCGCCCATCGACCCGGATTCGCCGCTGAAGTCGGGCGAGATACAGATGGACACCCCGGATGGGCCGGCGCGCATGACCATTGACATGAAGAACGGCGGCGCGACCATCAACATGGGCACCAAGGGGACAGTCACCTACAGCATGGACCCGCAGAGCATGATGATGCGTATTGTTTCCAGCAAGACCACCATGGCGGCGCTGGCCGACACCCTGACCCAGATGATGACGGCGATGGGCGGCGGCAGCGGGCGCGAGGTCCTGGACATGACCGAGTTGAAGGGAAATTACGAGGTGGCACTGGAGTTCTCGCTGGCAGACATGATGGCGGCGGCGCGCACGCAGGGTGTGGACGTGCCGGGCGCGCCTGCGGGCGGAGCAGCGGCGGCAGAGGCATCCGATCCAGGCGGCGGGACGAGCGTATCGGCTTCCGTGGAGAAACTCGGCCTGAAGCTGGAATCGCGCAAGGCCCCGGTGGAGCAGGTCGTGGTCGACAGCGTGGAGAAGACGCCCACGGAAAACTGAGAAAGACAGTTCTCAGTTCTTAGTTGGCAGTTGAAGGCGGTGTCGATCGCGGGCTCCCGTCCCAGAATGATCACTGCCAACTGACAACTGAGAACTGTCAACTGTCCTATTGGAACCAACCATGATGCCCCTGCGTATAGTGCCGCATGGGTGTTCTGCACATGGCGATGCCGGCGGCGGGGATCATGCCCCGCACCCCGAAGGCGAAGCGCGGCGCGGCGATTCGTATGGCCGGACGGGATGCAGTGGTTCAAGAGGCAGGCCATGTGGTTCCGCGAAGCGGTACACTTCTGCAAACGGCCCACCCCACCCCGCACCCTCCTGTGAGGGATTTGGAACGGCCAAGGTATGAGGCAACTTTGCAGCGCACGCCCGAACAGGAAGCCGCGCAGGAGGCACTTGGCAGGCTGGTCCGCCAGTGCATGGCGGGCGATCAGCAGGCCTGGCAGCAGCTGGTCGTCTCGCAACACCGGCGCATCTATGCCATCTGCTACCGGTTTACGGGATCGTCCGCGGACGCCGAGGACCTGACCCAGGACGTCTTCCTCAAGCTCTACCGCAATCTGGCCAGCTTCGACACCCACAAGGGCAGCTTCCAGACGTGGATCACCACGCTGGCGCGCAACCTGCTGGTGGACCACTTCCGCCGCACGCGCGCCGACCGCGCCACCGACTCGCTGGACGCCACCTTCACAGCCGACGGCGACGGTGCTACGCTGGGCGACCGGCTGGCTGACCCGCGTCCGTCGCAGGAGAGTCACGCGTCGGGGCTGGAGCTGAAGGCGCGGATCCAGCAGGCGCTGGCGCAGCTTTCGCCGGAACTGCGCGAGGCGGTGGTCTTCCGCGATCTGGAAGACATGGATTACAAAGAGATTGCGCAGGTCCTGCGCATCCCGGAGGGGACGGTGAAGAGCCGGATCAGCCGGGGCCGCGGGGAACTTGCAAGGCTTTTGCAACGTATAGAAGGGCAGGTGGTTTAGGTGACAGACAGCAGACAATTCCGCAACCCGAAGGTTTTACAGTTCGGGGACAAGACCGGAGGCGACCGGTCTGGCGACAGCGGGCACTGTGCGCAGTGTGAGGCGATGCTGGCCGACGCGCTGGACGGCACACTCTCGGCCGCCGACCAGGAAGTCTTTGACGGGCACATGGCCGAATGCGGGCCATGCAGCCAGTTGCTGGCGGACGCGCGACGGGGTGCGGCTTTTCTGGAGATGCTGCGGAAGCCCGCGCCGGAGCCTCCGGCCGCACTGCTGGAGCGCATTCTGGCGCAAACCAGCGGACAGGCCGGTCTGGCCGTCCCGGGTGCGATCCCAATACCCGCGCAGCCGTCCGGACAATACGGCATCGCGGCGCTGGTTCCGGCCCAGGCGGTCGCCGGAGCGGTGTATGGCAACGTGATTCCGTTCCCGCGGCGCGTGGCTACAGCTTTCCGGACCAGTTCGTTCGGCCAGATCATGCTGCAGCCGCGCCTGGCCATGACCGCGGCGATGGCGTTCTTTTCCATCGCGCTGACCATGAACCTTACCGGCGTGCATCTGCAGGACCTGCGCGCCAGCGACCTGAAACCGAGCAGTCTGAAGCGCGACATTACCAGCGCCAACGCCAGTGTGGTCCGCTACTACGAAGGGCTGCGCATGGTCTATGTGTTGGAGTCGCGGGTGCACGATCTGGAGAGCGCCCAGGACTTCGACGCGACTCAGCCGGTTGGCCCGAGCGCACCCGCCAATACCAGTCAGGCTCCTTCGGCCCAGCCCGGCCCGCCTCAGCAACCCGACCCGCAGAAGGCCGCGCCGCAGCCTCGAAATGACCAGCCTGGCAGTAACCAGCCCGGTGGCGGTTCGCCTGGGCGCAAGCAGATTGCTCCGAGCCCGTACCTGAGCCGCCGCGAGGACCTGAGGCAGACCCGCCGTCTCCTGGTGGCGGAAGAGAGCGCCGGGAACCCGGGCCGTACGGCGCCTGCACGCATAGAAAGGACACTGGTATGAACTGCGCCAATCATCCCGATCATGAGCGCGCTGCCTTCTGCCAGCACTGCGGAAAGCCGCTTTGCACCGAATGCGTTCGCAACGTGGGAACCTCCGTCTTCTGCGAACCCTGCCTGGCCGCCCGCGTGGCGGGCACTGTGCCGCCGGCTGGTTACGGCTACCCCGGCGCACACGGTTATCCGCCCGCCGGAGCGCCTGCCGGGCCACCTTCCACGCCGGGTGAACCCCATCCAGGGCTTGCCGCGTTGCTTGGCTTCATCCCCGGCGTCGGCGCGATGTACAACGAGCAGTATGCCAAGGGCATCGTGCATCTGATCGTGTTTGCGATCTTGATCATGCTGGCCGACGAGAACGGGATCTTCGGGCTTTTCATTGCGGGCTGGATTTGCTACATGGCGATCGAGGCGTACCACACCGCGCGCGCCCGCCGCGACGGAACGCCGCTGCCCAATCCATTCGGGCTGAACGACCTGTCCGAGCGGCTCGGCTTCGGCAGGGCGTGGCCCAGCGGCGTACCGCAGCCGCCTCAACCCGGCGCGGCGCCAACCCCTGGCACCCCAACGCAGGGCCCCGGCGCACCCGATCCCAATGCGCCGCCGGCGAATCCATACACACCACCCTACAGCTACAACTACAGCTACAGCTACGTACCGCCGACTGCGCAGTGGGCCGTGCCGCCGGACGCAAGCGCGTATGGTGTGCCTCCAACCCCGCCGGTGCCGCCGATTCCGCCTACGCCCCAGTATCCGGATCCGAATCTGCCTTTCTACCACCGCTTCCCGTCGGCGGCGATCTGGCTGATTGCGCTCGGCGCGTTGTTTCTGATCGGGAACATCCCTGTCTTTCATATGATTCGCGGCCGGCTGCTGGTTCCCGTCCTGCTGATCGCCATCGGCGTGTGGCTGTTCGTTCGCAGGATGATTTCGACTGGCCAGGGTTTCGAGAGCGATGGCACCGCCTACTATTCCTGGCGTCTGCGGCGTGCGCTCAACGGCTCCTTCTGGTGGGTGTTCATCGGCATCATCTGGCTGCTGCATGCGTTGCGTATCCTGTCGCTCGCGCATAGCTGGCCGCTGTTCCTGATTGTCGGCGGCGTCATGATGTTCGTGGGGCGCGCGGTGTACCCCGGCGGCTACGGCTACATGCCTCCTCCCGGAGCAACCGCGCCGCCTGCAGCGCCGGCGACCACCACGGATCTCGCTCCGGTTGAGCCCCAGGCACAGCCGGGCAGCAGCGACCAGGAAGGACGGTAAGTCATGGCCAGCTATCCTCCTCCTCCAGGTGTTCCGCCCGTACTGCCTCCCACACCTCCGCCCGGATACGATCCCCGCGAGCAACGGCGTTTCTTCCGCGAGCAGGCTCGCGCCCAGCGCGCCGCGTGGCGTGCGCAGCGGGACGAGATGCGCTACCGGATGCGCTCGATGCGCCGGCGCTCCGTGCTTGGACCCATTCTGTTGATTGCGATCGGCGTCGTCTTTCTGCTGATCGAGACCGGCCACATAGACCACAGCCGTTTCTGGGAGTGGTATGGGCACTGGTGGCCGCTGGTGCTGGTCTGCGCAGGCGCAGTAGTGCTGGCCGAGTGGGCGCTTGATCAGGCTGCGATGCGCGACCCGCAACATCCGGTGTACCGCCGTTCCGTCGGCAGCGGCGTTGTCTTTCTGCTGGTGATCTTCGCGTTCATAGGCCTGATCGCCAATCACAACCTCGGGTTTCCTTCCGGCTACAGCAAACTGTTTCCCGGCTTCCACTTTGACCAGAATTCCTTCGATGAGCTGTTCGGCGACAAGCATGAGTCGGACCAGTTGCTCGACGTGGCGCTGCCGGCCGGCGGCTCACTCACCGTAGACAACCCGCGCGGCGACGTCACCATCAGCGGCACCAGCGATGACGGGCGAATCCACATCGCGCTGCACAAGCAGATCTATGCGCGTTCGGACGCGGAGGCGGATTCCAAAGCCCAGCAGCTCAGCCCGGCTATCACCACGGAAGGCAATGCCGTCTCTATCAAGATGCCGGCGCTCGACGGCGCGCGCGGCGACCTGATGATTACCGTGCCGGCTGCCGCGGCCACCACGATCAATGCCAACCGCGGCGACATCCACGTGGCCTCCATCAAGGCGCCGGTCACCACCACCGCCAACCATGGCGACATCGATCTCTCCGCTATTACCGGCGCGGCCACCGTACACATCAATAACGGGGGCTCGTCCATCAGCGCGCACAGCATCGACGGCGGCCTTTCCATCCAGGGCCACGCCGAAGATGTAACGCTGTCGGATATTATCGGGTCCGTCACCGTTACCGGAGAGTACTTCGGGACGACGCATGTGGAACACATCGCCGGCTCGTTCCATTTCCACACCAGCCGCACCGACTTTCAACTGGCGCGGCTGGATGGCGAACTGGAGATCAGCCCCGACATGAACCTCTCAGCGGACCAGGCAATGGGCCCTGTGGTGCTGACCACACGCGACCGCAACATCACACTGGATCGCGTGGCCGGCGACATCTCGGTGACCAACCACGACGGATCGATCAACGTGACCGCTGCGCCTGCGCTGGGCAACATTACGCTGGAAGACCGTGACGGTTCGATCCACACGACGCTCCCGGAACAGGCGAACTTCTCGATGCAGGCGAGCACCAGCGACGGAAACATCGACACCGACTTCGCGTTGACGACGCGAAGCAGCGACAACGGGCGCACGCTAACCGGCTCGGTCGGCTCCGGCGGACCGATGGTGCACCTGACGACCACGGACGGCGACATCAGCGTGCACAAGGGCGATGTGCAGCCGCTGCCGCCGACGCCTCCGGCACCGCCGAAGATCACACTGACTCCGCCGGCTGCGCCCAAAGCGCCCAAGGCACCGAAAGCTCCCTCTGCCGCGAAGGCCCCAGCCGCGCCGGCTGCTCCTTCCAACTAAGAGCGAAACGAGCCAACTAAGAAAGCGCAACGCGGCGCGGGATGAGAAGGTCATCCCGCGCCACGTTTTGTCGATTGCAGTCGAGTGCGGCGACTACTTCAGGGTCTTGACGAAGGCTGCCAGCGCGGCTGCCTGGTCGGCGGTGACCGTGCTCATCGGCTTGATGTGCGGGGCCTTGGGCTCGCCGCCCTTGGTGAGCACGTCGACGACCTTGGCCGAGCCGGCGATCGCGGGAGCCATGGGCGGCTTGCCCTGACCTTGGTCACCGTGGCACATGGCGCACTTGGTCTTGAACAGCGTGGCGCCGTCCTGCGCGAGGGCAGGAATGCCGGCCAGCATGGAGATGGATGCTACGACTGTAGTTGCGATGCGGAGTTTCATGGGTGTTCCTCTTTCCTGGAATGGGTGAAGCTTTGCTGCTCGGTTGCTACTCCTGTGGCGGCCTGGCTTCCGGCTTAGCCGCAATGTCGTGCGCTGCGGTTGGGTTGGATTCCGCGAGGGTTTCGGTGTCCAGCTCGTGCTCTTCCTGGTAGTGCTCGGCGGACATGGAGCCGTCGCGCCACGCCCAGTTCATGGGATAGACATCGGGATCGAAGAATACCTGGTAGAAGTGCCAGACCAGGATCGCCAGCGTGGCCAGGATGGCTTCGTAGAAGTGGACGGCAGTGGCGGCGTCGATCCACCAGCGGGCGAGCAGATTGCCGACAGCGATCTTGGCCCACAGCATGATGCCGGTGACGGCCATCAGCGCGGTGCCCCAAACCAGCGCCCAGTACTCGGCCTTCTCGGCGTAGTTGAAGCGGCCGTATTTCGGCTTCTCGGCGCGGAAGCCGGTGTAGTAGAGCATCGTGCCGAATGCGTCCGTTACATCCTTCCACGTTGGGAAGAGGTCGCGGATGAGGCGGCGGCCGTCGCTGGTAAGCGCGACATAGAAGACGTGGTAGACGCCATCGGCGATCAGCAGGACTCCGGCGACGCGGTGGATGATGCTGCGCCAGTGTTCGGAGAGACCGAGCAGCGACGCAAACCAGGAATCGGGATACTTGAGTGCGAAGCCGGTGACCACCAGGACGAAGAAGCTGGTGAGCAGAATCAGGTGCTGCCAGCGCTGATTCCTGGTCATGCGGACGACGGTGTGCGCCAGCGCGCGGCGGCGGGCGATGAGCTTGGCGCGCCAGAGGATGACGTTGTGCAGGAACATCCCGCCGATGACGAGCAGGATGAGGGGGATGTAGAACCAGCGGATCCAGCGCACCGCGACAGTGCCCTTGTCGGTCGAGCGACCGCTGTCGACATCCACGTGGACCTTGTTGAGGGTGAACTTCTGAGTGACGCCTTTGTGGCACTGGCCGCAGGTGACGTCGAGGTTGGCGGGGTTGATGGTGGAACGCGGATCGCTCGACGGCAGGATGTTGTGGACGCCGTGGCAACTGGAGCAGTTGGCGACCACCACTGAGCCGCCCTGCGAGGCCAGGCCATGGTAGCTGTCGTTGTAGGTGGAGACGCGGTTGCCGATGACGCCGAACTCCTGGGTAAGGCGCACGCCCTGGTGACAGCCGGCGCAGGTGTCGCGCGAGAGGTTCTGGCTGGAGACCGTGGAGTTGGGATCGGAGGGCGCCTTGATGGTGTGGATGCCGTGGCAGTCGGTGCAGACCGGCGCGAGCGAGTTGCCGCGCGCGATGGCCTGGCCGTGAATGCTCTGGGCGAAGACGGCCTGCACTCCGGCGTGGCACTTGCCGCAGGTGGTGGGGACGTTGAACTTGTTGATCAGCGACCGGGCGGCGTTGGCGGGCAGGATCGAGTGTGCGCCGTGGCAGTCGGTGCAGACGGCGGCCTGCTGCGAGCCGTTCTCGACGGCGCGGCCATGGACGCTTTGCTGGTAGCTGACGAAGGGCTGGTTGCTGTTGCCGGTCGACTCCATCAGGAATTTCTGGCCGTGGCAGGCGCCGCAGGTGGCGGGAATGTTGGAGTGATAGACGGTCGACTTTGGATCGGTGGCAGGCAGGATGGTGTGCGCGTCGCCGTGGCAATCGGTGCAGGTGGCGGGAACAGAGCCGTCGGGCTTGCGCGCGGTGGCGTGGTAGCTGCGCGCGTAGGCGGCCTGCGCGTCGGCGTGGCACTGGGCGCAGGTGATCTTTGCGGGTGTTTGCGCGTGCGGCGAGGACTTGACGTCCTTGTGGCAGTCCACGCAGGCCAGGCCGCTCGATCCATGGATGGAGGCCTTTAGCTTGCCGGCGTCGATTGCCGGGTTGGTGTGCGTGCCGTCGGCGGACGGCATGGCGTCGGCGTGGCACGCGAGGCACTCCGCGTCCTTGGGTTTGGGCTGTGCCGGAGCGGCGCCGGGCTGGATGGCGTTGATGCTGCAGAGCAGGGTTGCGATGATGCTCAGCGCGCAGGATTTCCCCGCAATTCTCATACTGACGAGTACACGCCGGGTAGCAACGGGTTGCGGTGATTGCTATCACAGGTGACGCGCCCAGTTCTCCGCTGCGAGTGTGACGCGCAGGATTCCCCTGGGGATCGGCGGGTGCCGGGCTTGCGAGTACTGTGCTATGCTGCTCGGCACGATTCGCGGGAGGTGGCGCCATGCCGAAGTTCGTGATCGAACGGAATGTTCCGGGTGCGGGGGAACTGACTGTGGAGCAGTTGCAGGCGATCGCCCAGAAGTCTTGCTCGGCGATCCGCAAGATCGGGCCGCACCTGCAGTGGGTGCAGTCCTTCGTGACGGACGAGAAGATCTATTGCATCTATATCTCCCCGGACGAGGCGACGATCCGCGAGCATGCGAAGCTGGGAGGGTTCCCGGCAGACTCGGTGAAGGTGGTGCGGATGGTGATCGATCCGACCACGCAGGAGGTTTGAGGAAAGGGCACCCCCGGGGGGGTATAGCTAAGTGCTTTGTTTTGAAATTCGTGTCTGCAAAAATAAGAAAACACGCTAGTTACAGGCAAAAATAAGAAAACAAGGTACTTGCTGGCTACGGGCTAGGCGGCTTAAGTGTGAAACCCCGGCGGGTGGCCGGGGAGATGTGTTTCCTTATTCTTACTTACTTCTTAAGTATAGCAGGTTGACCATAACTCATCTGCATCGACTTTTCGTAGTGTTTTGTTTGAGATAGGCCGTTTGGGGACTTGACAAGGAAAAAGGCTGGCGTTTTCGTGGGTCGGGAAGCCAAGTTGAAGAAAATACGGATATTCTGGACTCGATGAGACTGAGTCCAGAATGACGACCCTGGGGCAGGGACGTGGGGCCTTGGGAGGATGCTGGGGTGGAGGACAAGAGCGCTTGGGGCTATTTAGGGCGGCGCAGCCACGCAATGAGCCTGTCTATGGCAACGAGGATGGCGATCACGGCGCACATCGCCAAGACGAAATGGAGAGCGGCGCCTACCATCCGTCTTTATAACATCCTTATGTGGGTCAGCGCACATAGGCCCATGGTGGCGCGCCGGCAACAGGCGTGATTGCGGTCACAAATGGACTCTGGCCAGGGGCGGGAAAATGCTAAAAGGAGAGCCTTGCCCATGCTTGCCACCCATAACTCTGCCGTTCGTGCGATTGACATTGCGATCACATTCGTCGGCCGGGAGGAGCAGCGGCTGCGTGCGATCATCGAGTCGGATGCGTTTTCGGGCGACGAGAAGTTCCAGGCCCTGCGCGACCTGGCCTATCTGTCGGGGGTGGTGGTCCGGGAGCTAGCCGATATGGCGGAGCCGGACGGGACGACCGAGAAGATGGCGGACTTGATGGCGAAGGTTGAGCCAGCCGCTGCGCAGGCTTCGAAGCGGCCGGCGCAAAAGAGCAGCAGTGGAGCGCGCACCGGAGTAAACGCGGCGTCGTTTCATCAGGACGTGTGCGACAACCTCTCCGAGGGGGTGTACTTCGTCGATAAAACGCGGAAGATCACCTACTGGAATCGCGGCGCGCGGAATCTGAGCGGTTTCCAGCGCGATGAAGCGATCGGAAGGCATTGCTACGACAACTTCCTGCAGCACGTGGACGCGGAGGGCAAGGCCCTCTGCCATCACGGCTGTCCGCTGGCGGCGACGCTGAAGGACGGCCAGGCCCGGGAGGCTGAAGTTTTCCTCCATCACAAGGACGGTCACAGGGTCCCGGTTGCGGTGCGGGTGTCGCCGGTGACGGACAACTCGGGCAAGCTGATTGGCGCGGTCGAGGTGTTCAGCAATATCGCCGGGCAGAAGGAGCTGGAGCGGCGCGCGAAGGAGCTGGAGGCGCTTGCGTACCGCGATTTGCTGACGGGGCTGTCGAGCCGCCGCCACATCGAGCTGAAGCTGCGCCAGGCGCTGGAAGAAGTGCGGGAGTTTGGCAGAAAAGCCGGGGTGCTGCTGCTGGACATCGACGGCTTCAAGCGAGTGAACGACCGGCATGGCCATCCCGCCGGCGATGTCGTGCTGAAGAACGTGGGCGAGAGGCTGACCGAGGTGCTGCGGCCGGGCGATGCGGCGGGGCGTTGGGGCGGCGAGGAGTTTTTGCTGGTTGCGCTGGATGTGAATCTGCCGGAGTTGGAAGAGATTGCAGAGAGATGCCGGGGTGCGATCGCGTCCTGCCGGATTCCAGTGGAAGGAGACCGGGTGAACGTAACCGCGTCGGTGGGAGCTGCGCTGCTGAAGCAGGGCGACTCGGCCGAGGCGGCGGTGAAGCGGGCGGATGAGCTGCTGTATGTGGCGAAGTGCCAGGGTGGAGATGCGGTGAGGGTGCGGGTGGAAGTGTGAGTGTGGGGGGCGGGGTTCGTGGGCCTACGACAGCGAAAAGGTGCGCCAGGTCACGTGTGCTGTGGACTGCGGGAGGTTCCCCGATCATGGAGAAGAAGAAGCTGATAATTGTCGGAACCACTCACGAGCAGCAAAAGGCGTCTGACGCAGGTTCGATCCTAGATAAGAAACTTCGGCACTATGTTAGGCGATATGGTGTTTCCGTTGTTATTGAAGAATGGAAATTCGAAGACGACAAGACGGTTGGCAAGCTCCTAGCTGACAGTCTCTCTATCGCATGGTGCAATGCAGGAACGCCACTGGAGGAGCAGTTCGAGACCTATGACCCATACCCGATTTGGTTGGACGATGGTTCGTGCGAGCCGGAGCGGCCCTACGGCCCTATCGAGGCTCAAGTAAGAAGGGAAGCCTACATGATCGATAAGATTAATTCGGCGATGAATGATCACGCAGTCGGAGTATTTGTGTGTGGCATGGGGCACATGCACTCTGTCTCAGAAAAGCTTCATCAGGGCGGCTATGAGGTGGAAGGGTTTAGCTGCTTGGACCGCTAGGCCCGAAACGGGAGAAGTTAGGTGTGGCGAGTCTTAAGGAGTCCCCGTTGGAAACCACTTGTGCTTTTCAATTTGGTACTTCAAAGCCTTGTACGCGCGCCCAGTAAGGTTGGCTCTGTTCGTCGCCAGGAACTTCGGGAGGTAATCCGAATAGCACAGGCTGGCGTCCCAAATCTGTCCGTTCTTAGTAGCGATCTCGGCGAAGTCGCGCGCTTGGTTCTTGGAAAACCTATCAAAATAGGGTGCGAGGGGTTCGATCACTGCCTCTGCGGCGCGAAACGAATTTGCATCGCGTCGTACTTGGCCCAACAGAGCATCGATTGCGGCCGCCGGAAACTTGGTTCCGATTGCATCAAGAAGGATTTCGGCATCGATGCCGGTTTCGGCAATCTTATGACTCTGGATATGGGAGATGAATCCGTATGGAACAGTTCCATCGAGTGATAGCGGAATTATTAGAACCGCACCCCGGTTAACACTGATGCCTGTCTCTTGGTCGCACCACTTGGATTTACTGAATTCCTTGCTAAGCAGAGGAATAAATATGTCACACTCTTCAAGTTCTTGTAAGATACGGTTCTTCCATTCCTCGGACACACGTAGGTCGTTGTGGGCCAGGAAGGACTTGATTTGGAACTTTTCCAGAGCGGCTTTTACCGCTGCTCCGTGCTTCTTATCTTTCGTTGAGTAACTTATGAATGCTTTCAAACCTTCGATACCTCAGGGATCGACTCCTGCCGGGCCCTCTACTCCTTAATGGAGGTGCCGAGGGCGCGCATTTTGCGGTAGAGGTGGGAGCGTTGCAGGCCGAGCTTTCTTCGTGCCTGGGCGACGCTTGCCGGAGACTCGGCCGGAGTGGCGCTTGTCCCTGGCGAGGACCTGCGCGTAGATGGGTTTGGTCCAGTCGATGTCATGGGGCAAGGGAAGTTTGCCCTTCAGCGAACCGTAGCCCTCGATCAGTACACTCGGATCGGGCTCAAGAGCCTTGGTTCGCTTGACAGTGACTTTTGCGGCGGCTGGCATCGCGGACTCCCTTCTGCATTATGGCACTGATTGACGAAGGGGCAAGAAGTTCCTTTGGGGTGGGTGGTGCGAAGGCCACATCTCAGAGGCGAGATGTGCGGCACTCGGCTATTGCGCTATGCGGGGGATGTCGATGTGGTCGGGTGGGAGGGCGGCGTGGTAGCGGTCGTAGATGGCGGTGTAGGCGGCTTCGAGGTGGAGGGTGAAGGCTGGGGTGTCGAAGAGGGGAGCGGTGAGGCGGCTTTGCTGGAGGCGACGGCGGAGGGATTGAAGGCGCGCGGGCGAGTGTGCGAGCGCGACGGCGCGTTGCTCGTAGTCGGATTCGGTGGTGGCGATCAGTTGGATGAGGTCTGACTCGGGGAGGGCCATGGCGCGGAGCAGGCTGGCGGCGACGCGGCCGGCGAAGGTTTCGCCGCTGCGGGTGAGCAAGGGCAGGCCGGTCCAGAGGGCGTCGCTGGCGGTGGTGTGGGCGTTGTAGGGGAGGGTGTCGAGGAAGAGATCGGCGAGCGCGTGGCGGGCGAGGTGCTCGGGCAGGGGGAGTGGGCGGGCGAAGATGAGGCGCTCGGGAGCGATGTTGCGGCGGGCAGCTTCGGCGCGCAGGTTGGCGATGGTGGCGGGGTTTTCTTCGAGCAGCCACAGCACGCTCGCGTCGACGCGCGCCATGATGCGCATCCAGAGGTCGAAGACGGCGGGAGTGATTTTGTAGGCGTTATTGAAGCAGCAGAAGACGAACGCGGCGTCGGGAATCCCCTCTTCAGCGCGCGAGCGGGGAGCAGCGGAGATGAGGCGGCGCCGGTCGTTAGGCTGATAGCTGTCGGGCAGGCGAACGATTTTTTCGGTGTAGTGGCCGCGGCTGGAGTCGGGGATGATGGTGGGATCGGCGATGAGGTAGTCGATGGTATCGGCGGCCATGGTCCCGGGATAGCCGAGGTAGTTGACCTGGATGGGTGCGGCGCGGTAACTGAAGATGCCGGCGCGATGGTCGCGGGTGAAGCCTTTCAGGTCGACGGCGATGTCGACTTCGAGGGAGCGGCTGAGCTCGGCGATTTGGCGATCGGGCAGGTTGCGGACGTCGAGAAATCGGTCCATTGCGGAGGAGACGCGCCGGCTCATCTGGTCGGCGCGGTCGGGGCCGAAGGAGAAGCCGAGGATTTCGAAGCGGGTGCGGTCGTGGCGCTCGAAGAGCTCGGCCATCAGATAGCTGGTGGCGTGGTTGTAGAAGTCGGCGGAGAAGTAGCCAATGCGAATGCGGTCGCGCCGGGGCCGGCGTGGGATGGCGGCCAGGGCGGTGTGGGCAGGATGCTGGTCGAGGGTGTAGATCTCGGCGGCGCGTTTTTGCACGGCGGGCGATTCGCTGAAGGCGAGGGTGGCGAAGGGGATGGCGGCTTTTTCGCCGTGGCCTATGGCGGCTTCGATCTGGCGGAGGTCGGCTGCGTCGTCCTGCCAGTCGCAGAGCGCACGCTTGGTGAAGAGGCGCAGGCCAGGGAGGTATTTGTAGCTGGGGTCGAGCTGGAGGGCGTGGTTTAGGCTCTCGAGGGCGGACGGATATTGCTTGAGCGCCATCAGGACGTCGCCGCGGTTGCGATGGGCGTCGGCGTAGTCCGGCTGGAGAGCGATGGCGCGGTCGTAGCTTTCGAGTGCGGCCTCGTATTGGAACAGAGAATGCAGAACGCTGCCGCGATTGTTGTGGGCTTCGGCGCGATTGGGATTCAGGCGTATGGCTTGGTCGTGACTCTCGATGGCGGTGAGCAGCGGCGGTGGGTCGGTGAGCGCCTGATGCCATGCGTCGGCAACGGAGTTCCAGTCGAAGGTAGAGCGGGCCCACGCGCGCATGGAGTCGCGGGCGGATTCGGCGGGCGGGTTGCGCAGGAGATCGACGGCGGCACGGACGAATTGGGCTTTCTGTTCCGGGTCCGTCATGGCGACGTGAAGCAGCCCGGGCTGGAGCCAGTTGTCCTTGGTTTTGGTGGAGTGGATAAAGACCCCGCCGTGGCCGGATTTTTCACCAAGTGCGGCGAAGTCGGTAGTAATGGGGATGGCGCCGGCGGCCATGGCTTTCGAGAGGGAGATGCAGTCGATTTCGGCCATCTCGGATGGGTAGGCGAAGATGTTGGCGCGGAGGTAGAGACGGGCCACGTCGGAGTGGCTGATGCGACCGAGCTCTGCAACGCCGAGCTGGTGCATGCGGGTCTGCAGGGCGGTCTTCCATTGCATCATGGTGGGGTTCGAGGCGTGGAAGGTGTCCCACACATCCCAGCCGTAGGCCCACTCGGCTTTGGCGCCTGGGACCTGCAGCTTGATCTGCTCGAAGCAGTCGAGGAAGGCTTCGAGGCTGCGATCGGCGGACGAGGTGTTGATGAGGAGCAGCGGATCGCGGGGAGCGGCCGGCTCGAAGAGCTGCGCGTCGATGCCGTTGGGGACGATGGCGAACTTGTCGTCGGGGATGGCGGGGAAGAGGGAGCGGTGGAAGCGGGACTTAACGAAGATCTTGTGGATGCGCGCGAGGTTGGCGGGCGGGAGGTCGGCGTCGGAGAAGACGTCGTGAAGGTCGAGGATGACTTTGCCGGAGTTGATGTTGTAGTCGGCGAGATGGGGATAGCGCCAGAGGATGGTGACGTCCTGCCGGTCGCGGTAGTTCCACAGCCAGTAGGGCTTCCAGGTGACGCCGTCATAGATCTGTTCGTGCTCGCCGCATTTGGCGTAGACGGTGACATTCCAGCCGCGGTGGTGGAGCAGGCGGGAGAGCCAGAGGATGGCCTCCTCGGAGCCTCCGATGCCGGTTGCGTTGACAGAGCCGGGGTTCCAGGTTTCGGTGGCGGGTCCGCAATAGAAGACGAGATCGCGGCCGCTGGAGGCGTGCTTGGAGAAGTTTTCGTCGGCCAGGTTGAGGGCCTGCAGCGCATTGCCGCGGTTGGTGTAGGCGTCGGCAAAATCGGGTCGAAGTTGGATGGCGCGGTCGTAGCTGGCGACCGCCTGCCGATATTGCTTGAGGCCCTGGAGAGCGCTGCCGCGGTTGTTGAGAGCTTCGGGATAGTCGGGGCGAAGTGCAAGGGCGCGATCGCAGCTCTCAAGCGCGGCCTGATACTGCCCGAGGGAGTAGAGCGCGTTGCCGCGGTTGGAGTGGGCTTCGGCGTAGTTGGGGTTGAGGGCGATGGCGCGGTCGTGGCTCTCGAGTGCGGCGGAGAACTGTTTGAGCGTGTGCAGCGCGCTGCCGCGGTTGTGCCAGGCTTCCGCGTGGCGGAGATTCAGGCGGATGGCGCGGTCGTAGCTCTCGACGGCCGCGTGGTGCTGCCCCAGCATGAAGAGCGCATTGGCGCGGTTGACGTGGAACTCGGCGTTGTTGGGATCGGATGCGATGGCGCGGTCGATCAGTTCGAGCGCGGCCGACGGCTGTCCGGTCTGGCAGGCGATGACGCCGAGCAGATGCAGCGCAATGGGGTGGCTGGGGTTGGATTCGAGGACCTGGCGATAGAGAGCTTCGGCCTGGGGAAGTTGGCCGGCCTGATGGCGAGCGATGGCCTGCTGGAGGAGCGCGTCGATCGGGGAAGGCGCGGGGGTTGCAGGCGGGGGATTTGCCGGACGGTGCTGGGGATGGCGTGAGGGTTTGCCGGGTTTTTTCTTCATGCGGGTGGGGGTGGCCTACTCCTTGATGGAGATGCCGAGGGCCTTCATTTTGCGGTAGAGGTGGGAGCGTTCGAGGCCGAGAGCTTCGGCGGTGCGGGAGACATTGCCGTGGCACTCGTCGAGTTTTTTCAAGATATAGTCGCGTTCGTAGGCATCGCGGGCTTCCTGCAGCGTGGAGAAGTCTTCGCGGACGCCGGAGGATTTGGCGGCTTCGCGGGCGACCAGGGCAGGCAGGTGCTTGCGTTCGATGCGCTGCGACTTGGGATTGAGGATGAGTACGCGCTCGACCAGATTGCGCAGCTCGCGGACGTTGCCGGGCCAGTTGTAGTGGCGGAGAGCGTCGAGAGCGTCGGGATGCATTTCGACGTGAGGACGGCCGTACTGGGTACCGAACTCCTGCAGGAATTCCTTGACCAGGAGGGGAATGTCTTCCTTGCGGTCGCGCAGCGGCGGGACGAAGAAGGGGATGACGTTGAGGCGATAGAAGAGGTCCTCGCGGAAGTTGCCGCGGGCGATTTCTTCTTCGAGGTCCTTGTTGGTGGCGGCGATGACGCGGACGTCCACGTGGATGGGGTGAGTGGCGCCGACGGGGAGAAAGCGCTGCTCGTCGAGGGCGCGCAGAACGCGGGCCTGAGTCTTGAGGCTCATGTCGCCGACCTCGTCGAGGAAGAGGGTGCCACCGTCGGCGCGCTCGAAGGTCCCGCGCTTTTCAGAGGGCGTGCCTGCGGGTGCGCCGGGCTGGATGGCGCCGCGGCGGTAGCCGAAGAGCTCGGTCTCGATGTGGTCCTCTGGGATGGCGGCGCAGTTGAGCTCGACGAAAACGCGGTCTTTGCGGAGGGATTCCGCGTGCATGGCGCGGCCGATGAGTTCCTTGCCGGTGCCGGACTCGCCATAGATAAGGACGCGGCCGTTCGTGGGGGCCATCAGCTTGATCTGCTGGCGGAGGGCCTTCATGGGGACCGAGTTGCCGGTGACGCAACTGCGGAAGCTGAGCTGGCGGGCAAATTCTCTATTGTCCTCGCGGAGCTGGCGGGTGTTGATGGCGTTCTTGAGGACGATGAGGGTGCGGTCGAGCGAGAGCGGCTTCTCCAGGAAGTCATACGCGCCGAGCTTGGTGGCGCGCACCGCCGCTTCGATGGTCCCGTGGCCGGAGATGATGATGACCTCGGGCAGATGCGCCGAGTCCATGTGGCGAATGTCGGCGAGGGCGTCGAGGCCGTCGCGGTCGGGGAGCCAGATGTCGAGCAGGACGACGTCGTAGATGGCGTCGGCGAGCAGGGTGAGGGCCTCGTGCGCAGTGGCGGCGGTGGCCACGGCGTAACCCTCCTCGGTGAGGATGGATTCGAGGGAGTCGCGGATTTCAGCTTCGTCGTCGACGATCAGAACGTGGTTCATAGGGGCAGTTGCTAGTTGAGTTGTTAGTTGATGGCGCGTGGAGGTTATTGGTTCACGTGATTATGGTACTCGGCATCGGCATGGGTGCACCCCCCGGGATGTGGGCTTCAGGTCGCCTACAGAAGCCTTGTTTCGTATTTCTGCTTGGCGAGGAGCGCAACCGCTTTCTTGTCGAAGGAGACGAACGTCTCTGCACCGAGCCAGTGTCCCTCATAGGCAATGATCCCGTCTGCAAAATCGCCACCGGCATTCAAGACTGCGAGCCCAGCCTCGACTGCCGGCCGATTGAGACTAACACTTTCCGTATCGGCCAACGCTCGGATGGCGGCTGCGATGTCCTCCCGATCGAATTCGTATAACCGGCGCAGTACCCAGACAAACTCGCACAAGCAAGGAATCGTTACCGCGATGATCTCGGCGCTCTTCAGAATCTTGTCTGCGGCCGCCGCCTGTTTTTCGTCGTCACGCACGACAGCTCGAATGAGCACATTGGTATCTACAGTAATCTTCATTTCTTTCCTGCCCAGCCCTCTTCCGCTGCCTGGTTGATCTGGTCGATGGTGGCGGTCTTCTTGGTCCGACCCGCGAGCAGACCCAGGAAGGCATTTATCTTCATGGATGGCCGAGGCGCTTTCAGAACTCCGCGTCCTCCGGGGATCAACTCGAGTTCAATTTTTTCTCCCGGTTGAATACCAAGGTGGCGCAGGACTTCTTTGCGAAATGTGACCTGTCCCCGGGAAGTGACTGTAAGTGTTTTCATGGCAATAACCCTCTATCGACCGCCTAATCCATTGTAATGCAAATGTACCTTATTTCCAGCATCCGTCCAAGAAACCTGAGGTTGGCGGCGGCTTTGGCTGGATCGAACTCGAAGCTCGGCACTGGTATCGCCTTATTGGTGCGGATTGGGGCAGACGATGTGTTCATGGGTTGGCCGACGGCTCAAGTGCTGGTGGTTAGGCTGGGTGTGGTTGAGATGTCGTTGGTGGGTTCGGGGTCGGAGGTGGGGGCGGGGGGGAGTTCGATGATGAAGGTGGCGCCGGCGGGGGAGTTTTTTTCGGCGCGGATGGTGCCACCGTGTTCCTGGACGATTTTGGCGGCGATGGCGAGGCCGAGGCCGGTGCCGCGCTGCTTGGTGGAGAAGTAGGGGAGGAAGAGGCGCTCGCGCATCTCGTCGGTGAGGCCGGAGCCGGTGTCGGATACGGTGAGCTCGACCATGCCGGAGGGGAGCAGCGCGGTGGTGACGCGGAGCTCGCGGAGAAGCGACTCGTGCATGGCTTCGGCGGCGTTGTCGATGAGGTTGCCGAGCGCGCGCTTCATGGCTTCGGGGTCGGCGAGCACGAGTGGGAGATCGGGCGCGAGGCGCTTGGTGAGGCGAATGTTTTGCAGGCGGCCGGCGAACAGGGCGAGCGAGTTCTCGACGATGGGGTTGAGCGCGGCAGGGCGCGGCTCGGCTGCCGGGAACTGCGCGAGTGCGGCGAACTGGTCGACCAACATCCTCATCGATTCGACGGAGGAAGAGATGACCTCGCTGGAGCGGCGGATGACGGCGACGGAGGGCGACTCGAGCTGGGCGGAGGTGAGGGTGACGCCGATACGGTCGATATGACGATGGATTTGTTCGGCGCTGAGGGAGATGGGGGTGAGCGGATTCTTGATCTCGTGGGCGACGCGGCGGGCGACTTCTTTCCAGGCGGACTGCTTCTGCGCGCGCAGGAGCTCGGTGGCGTTTTCGAGGACGAGCACGTAGCCGTGGTGGATGCGGGCTGAACCGGAGGCGGGACCGGAGCCGGTTTCCAGCAGCGCGACGGTGGCGAGCAGGTACATGGTGCCTCCGGCGCGCGTGCCGGTGCCGGGGATGGTCATCTCCATCTCGCCCGAGGCAGAGCCCATGCGGTGGCTGCGGCGAAGCAGGTGGTGGATGGATTCGAGCGCTTCGGCGGGGAAGATTTTGTCGATGGAGGTGCCGATGAAGGGGGTCTGGCCGCCGGGGTCGAGCATCTCTGAGAGCGCGCGGTTGGCCAGGACGATGGAGCCACTGGGGTCGAGGGTGGCGACGCCGTTGGGGATGGTCTCCAGCATGGTTTCGAGTTCGCCGCGGCGGGCTTCCAAGGTAGCATTGGCGGCGGAGAGTTGCAGGTTGGAGGTATCGACGGCGCGGCGGCTGCCCTCAAGATCGGCGGCCATGTGGTTGAAGCTGCGGACCAGCCCGCCGAGCTCTTCGGTTGCGCTCTCGGCGACGCGGCAGGCGTAATCTCCCTGAGCGATGGCTTCCATGGCTTCGGCGAGCGATTCGACGGGCTTGGTGACCTGTTTGGAGAGATGCAGCGCGAGCCAACTGCAGGCGAACAACGCCAGCGAGGTCATCATGAGCAGGAGCAGCATGTAGAGCGTGCGCACCTCGCGGCGCTGCAGGTAAGCCTTGCGGTAGGCGTCGACGGCGCTCTGGAAACGGGTGACGGTGGCGGAAAGGCCGTAGGGCATGGGCAGGCCGACGACGACGGTGCCGCCCTGCTTGATGGCGGCGGTGCCGAGCGCGTAATCGGTGTCGCCGAGTGAGAAGATGGGCAGGTCGTTGCGCTGGGCGGCGGTGAGGATGGCGGCGTCGACGGACTGATCCATCACGCGATCGTCGCCGGGTTGGTGGCCGAGCGGCGCGGCGGGCGCGCTTTCGGTGTCGGCATCGCTGGAGGCCTGGTCGGGAAGCCAGGGCTTGACCTGGGCTGGTGCGCCGGTGAGCGGCGGCATGTGGAAGGTTGCGACCGGCTGGGCTTCGCGGTAGACAACCGCAAAGCCGTTCTGCAGCGTGATCTCGTGCTGATGTAGGACGCGGTCGATGGTGTCGGCGGGCGCTGCGGGCGGGAGGGGGTTGGGCGCGGGGGCGTTCGCGGCGCCGCTCCCGGTGGGGAGCAGCGAGGCCGCGATGGATTCGGCTTCGACGCGGGCGTTGGCCGAGGTGTACTGAGCGAGTTCGAGCGCGAGCCGGGTGGAGTCGTCGCGGATCTCATCGGGATTCTGCGAGAACCAGCGCTCGAGGGAGCGATTCATCAGGTCGTAGCTGAAAAGGAACATGAAGACAATGGGGATGACCGAGACCAGCACCGCCCCCCAGAGCATGCGGGTGCGCAGGCGCGTGCCCATGACGCTGGAGCGCTGGTCGGCGTAGAGCTTGAGGACGTTGCGGACGAGCAGCACTAGGACCACGACGAAAAGGAGAAAGGCGACCGCGGAGAGGCCGGAGAAGACGACGATCTCGCCGGTGGTGGCGGGCGTGAGGAACTTCAGGTGGAAGGCATTCAGCGCGGTGAAGGTGCCAAGCAGCACGACCGCGATCGAGCCGAGGACGATGATGACGATCTTCCGCCGGCTCGCGCTGGTGTCCATCGAGACAACCCTCCGTCAGTGAGACGATTATAGGCGGAGGGGTCACTTCGTGACGCGTATTGGGCTTCGCGTGGTGCTCCCGATGGTCGCAATCGGAATCCTGTGCGACCGGCGGCGCGGAGGTGGGTTTGGGCCGGTGATTTATCATCGAAGTGCGGAAGAGTGGCCGAGTGGTTGATGGCTCCAGTCTTGAAAACTGGCGTACCTGCAAGGGTACCGGGGGTTCGAATCCCTCCTCTTCCGCCACTGCTCCAAAATCTGTGGGCTATGCGTCCATTTGAAATAGAGCAACCGCATTATTCTCTGATTGGTCAGCGGGGTCCGAGGCGGAAGGTGAATCCGGTGCTGATGCGCAGATCGTTCTGGAGGTTGTTCTGCGCGTTGGGAACGTAGGAGTGCACCCAGTCCGCTTCGATGATGGTCCAGCCGAAGTGTGGGTAGAGGGTTGTGCTGACGCCGCCGCCAACGCTGAACGCTGCGCCTCTGACGTTCTGCACCGCCGCGTAGCTGGAGAACTCCTGCGAACCGCCGCCGAGGACCTGGGCGTAGGGGACGTAGCGCTTGAGGAACGGGTGGAACCTGTAGCGCGGGCCGAAGAGATAGTTGAAGACGGTGATTGACTGGGTGGTGGCGCCAACAGTGTTGGCGTGCGCGGCCGCGAGGTCCGCGACGACACCAAAGCCGTGGGGCATATTGAAGACCGCCGAGCCATATCCGCCGAAGGCCGAGAAACAGCCGCACTGCGCGGGAGGCGCGTTGGCGAAAAGAGAAAAATACCCCCCGGTGATCTCCAGCACCGGGGTCTGGCCGGGGTCAAGGCCAAACGGCTCCGGTGCGTGGGTTTGCGCGGAGACCATTGCCGAGAGTGCGAGGAAAGCGGTAAGCAGAATTGTCTTGTCGAATCGCATCTGTCTTCTCCTACTGCACAGTCAGGCTGACGGTGGTGGTTTCCTGGAGCGAGCCACTGGTTCCGACGACAGTGACCGTATAGGTCTGGGGAGCGGGACCAAAGTAGCCTCCGCCGCATCCGCTGATTGCCAGGGCGGGAAGAATGGCAAGCACGGCCAGGCCGAGGAGCATCCAGCGTTGAGTGGAGCGGCGGAGCCGGCGGCCGGCGGCGAGTCCCAGCAGCGGTAGACCGGCAAGCACGGCGAGCAAGGGCACAGGATTCTGCCGATGCGGCTCAGGAGTAGCCAGGCGGGCCAGGCCGGTGGACGTCTGGATGGACATCACGCTGGGTGCGCCTGCGCTTCCAGGGGTTACCGCGGGCGGTTGGAACGAGACCTGCGCGCCCGCGGGAAGGCCGGTGGCCGAGAGCGTGACCAGGTTGTTGAAGCTTCCTCCAAGCGGCACGATGTTGAGGTTGTACTGGGCCACCGCGCCCGGCTGGATGCTGGCAGCCGGCGTCGAAGAGTTGACGGCGTAGATTCCGGCGCTTCCCGTGCCGGTGAGCGTGGCCGATTGCGGCGAGCCGGCGGCGTTGTCGGCGACTGAGATCGCAGCGGTGAGGCTGGCTGCCGAGGCCGGGGTGAACGTGACCGTGATGGTGCAGGTCGCTCCCACGGCTAGCGAACTACCGCAGTTATTGGTCTCGCCGAAGCTGCTGGCGTTGGCGCCGGTGACGGAGATGCTGGTGATGGTCAGAGCGGTGTTGCCGGGATTGGACAGGGTCAGGGGTAGCGTCGACGAAGTATTGATGGTGGTGCTGGGGAAGGCGAGCGGGTTGGGGGTGAGTACGGCTTGAGGAACCAGCGGCGCAGTCCCGGTGCCGGTGAGGGTGGCCGACTGCGGCGAGCCGGTGGCGTTATCGGCGACTGAGATCGCAGCGGTGAGGCTGGCTGCCGAGGCCGGGGTGAACGTGACCGTGATGGTGCAGGTCGCTCCCGCGGCTAGCGAGCTACCGCAGTTATTGGTCTCGCCGAAGCTGCTGGCATTCGTGCCCGTCACTGAGATGCTGGTGATGGTGAGGGCTGCGGTTCCGGGATTCGACAGCGTCATGGGCAAGGCTGTCGCCGGAGTGCCGACCAGCGTGTTGGGGAAGGCGAGCGGGTTGGGGCTGAGCACGGCTTGAGGCGCAGTTCCGGTGCCGGTGAGGGTGGCTGACTGCGGTGAGCCGGTGGCGTTATCGGCAACCGAGATCGCAGCGCTGAGGCTGCCTGCGGATGCGGGCGTAAAGGTGACGGTGATGGTGCAGGTTGCGCTCGCGGCCAACGAAGAGCCGCAGTTATTGGTTTCGCCGAAGCTGCTGGCATTGGTACCGGTGACAGCAATGCTAGTAATGGTGAGGGCTGCGGTGCCGGGGTTCGACAGGGTGATGGGCAATGCGGTCGCCGCGGTGCCCACTCGCGTGCTTGGGAAGGCCAGTGGATTGGGGGCGAGCATAGCCTGCGGCTGAGTCCCGGTGCCGGTGACGGTGGCTGACTGCGGCGAACCGGTCGCGTTGTCGGCAACCGAGATCGCAGCCGTGAGACCGCCGGTCGACCCGGGCGTGAACGTGACTGTGATCGTGCAGTTCGCCCCCGCGGCAAGCGAGCTGCCGCAGTTGTTCGCCTGCCCAAAGCTACTGGCGTTAGTCCCCGTCACCGAGATGCCGGTAATGGTGAGGGCAGCAGTGCCAGGGTTCGACAGCGTCATGGGCAGCGCCGTCGCCGCTGTGCCGACCAGCGTGCTGGGGAAGGGCAGCGGGTTGGGGCTCAGCACAGCCTGCGGGGCAGTTCCAGTGCCCGTGATCACGGCAGACTGCGGCGAGCCGGTCGCGTTATCCGCAACCGAGATGGCAGCAGTAAGGCTGCCCGTGGACCCCGGAGTAAACGCGACGGTGATGGTGCAGGTTGCTCCCGCGGCTAGCGAACCACCGCAGTTATTCGACTGCCCAAAGCTGCTGGCATTGGTGCCCGTCACCGAAATGCTGGTGATGGTCAACGCGGCGTTGCCGGGATTGGACAGCGTCATCGGCATGGTTGATGCCGGAGTGCCGACCAACGTGCCGGGGAATGCCAGTGGATTGGGGCTGAGCACAGCCTGAGGCGCAGCCGCCGGGATACCCGTTCCGCTGAGTGTGATCGTGACCGGCGCGGGCGCGGCGCCTCCGCCTGAGCTAGAGTAGGGGACGGTCGCGGTGACGTTGTTGTAGCTCTGCGCTAAGGTAGGCGTGAAGGTAACGCTGAGGTTGCAGCTTGCGCCGACGGCGATGCCTGTGGTGCAGGTGCCGAGCCCAACGGAGTAGACGGAGTTGCCGGAAACGGGAGTGCCGAAGGTGGCGGTGTAGAGGTCGCCGTTGTTGGTGAGGGTGATGGTCTGGGCGGCGCTGGTGGTGTTCACGATCTGATTGGGGAAGGTCAGAGAGGGTGACGGGGGAGTTACGTACACGCCGTAGGCGAATGCCGTGAGCGCGATTGTCTGGGTTGTGCTGGTGGTGTTCAGCGAGTTGCTGGTGACGGTGATGCTGCCGCTGAAGACGCCGGCGTGGGCCGGCGTCACCACGACGGCGATCTGGCAGAGTGCTCCAGGCGCGACCGTGCCGCCGTTGCTGCAGTTAGTGCCGGTTGGCGCGGTCTGGATGCTGAACGGATTGCCGGTGATGGCGATGTTCGAGATGGTCAGGGTCTGGTTGCCGCCGTTGTAGATGGTGGCGATCTGCTGCGGGCTTGCCGTGCCCAGCGCCTGAGACTGTTCTCCGAACGCGATCAGCCCTTGCGTCCGGTCCACCTTGTCGAGGTTGGTGTAGTTGCCGACGTAGACGGTGCCATCGGGAGCTATCGACATTCCGAGCGGCGATGCGGTGGAATCGAGGTATGCCAAGGCGGTCGAGTAGCTGGATGCAGCCAATTCGGCAACTCCGCCGAGGGTATAGCGGGTTGCATATACGGTGTCTGCGGGGTCGACCCCAATGCCTTCGCCCGCACCGACGGTATTGATCTGGGACTGGACTCCACCTGAGGTGATCTCATTGATTTCGTAGCCGCCGACGAAGAGATTCTCATTGCTGTCGACGATGAGGTTGGACGCCTGGGTGTTGGCCGGAGTGATGAGGGTGGTTGCTGCTGTGCCCGTGCCAACGATGGGAACCGTATAGACGTGTACGTAGTCAGTCTCGTAGATATTGCCGGTGTTGCCTACGCCGAGCGATTGGATGTAGGTGTTCGGAACGGGGAAGGGCACGGAGCCCTGGATGGCCTGGACGGTGTCGTAGGTCTTGGTCGGGCCATTGTAGGTCTGGTCGGCGATATAGAGAACGCCGGCGCCATCAATGCCGATACCGCGCGGGGAGTTCAGCCCCGTGACTGGGAGGGTGCCAACTACTCCGGCTCTGGTGACGGTGTAGATGGTGTTGGAGTTATCACCCAGAATGTAGACGGTCCCATTCTCGTCGACGATGGAGGTGTAGAGGTAGTTGGCATTGTTGAGAATTGGATTGGTGATTACGCCGGGCTGCACCATCGAGAACGGCCCCTGACCGATGCCATAGATCAGCAGCGTCGCCAGGCGCGTGGTTCCGCTCATCAGGAAGATGGCGTCCCTGCGGCCGCCGGGATACTGGGGCTGGAAGGTGACCGGGACCGAGCAGGTCTCGCTGCCCACCGCGCCAGTACAACTTACGGCCCCGATGCTGTAGCTCAGGCCGTAGTGCAGCGTGGCCGTGGGCGTAAACCCGGCGCCGTAGCCATTCATCTGGAAGGTCGCGGTGAGTGTCTGCGCCGACGCCAGCGGGATGCCTACCGGAGCGGGGTTGAAGACCAGCGGCGACGGAGCCACCACGTTGGCGGCAAGCCCGGTCCCGGTGAGCGTAATCGACTGTGGCGAGTTGCCGGCGTTGTCGGACACGGTGAGGCTGGCGGTGTTCGCGCCGGTGGCGGTTGGCGTGAAGTTGAGCGAGATATTGCAACTGGCGCCGGCCGCCAGCGTCGTTCCGCAAGCACTGCTGTTCAAGCCGAACGCGTTTGCATTGGTCCCGGTGACCGAGATGGAGATACTCGACAAGGTCGCGTTGCCGGTGTTCATCAGCACCGCAATCATGGAGGACGCGCTGGTGGTATTGATGGTCTGATTCCCGAAGGCAACCGGCGAAGGCGTGAGCGAGACCACGGGCGCAGGAATGGAGACACCGGTGCCGGCAAGTTTGATGGTCTGCGCCGCGAGCGTGCCGTTGCTGTTGACCGCGATCGCGCCGGTGTATGCGATCGCCGAGGTTGGGGTAAAGGTGACGGTAAGGGTGCAGGTCGCACCCGATGCAAGCGAGGTGAGACCCACGCAGGTGCCGCCGGTAACGGCAAACGCTCCCGTCGCCGTATAGGTCGTCTGCGAAAGCGTTAGCGTCGCGTTGCCGGTGTTCTCGAACGTGACCGTTTGCGGTGAGCTGGTGTTGCCAACATTCACGCTGCCGAACTGCAGATAGCCGGCCGGCCCCGAAGACATCACCGCGTCCGTCGAGAGGTTGTAGCCGTAATCCGGAATGATCAGATCGCCGTTGCTGTCCATAGCCGGAATACCGATCCCGCCGATCTGGGCTGCGGTCGCCTCGCCGCCGGTGCTACCGGAGCCGCTACCGGCGACGGTGGTGATGTTGCCATTTACAGCCACCTTCCGCACGGCATCAAAGCCCGGGGGATTGCCATTCGAATCCGACGCGATGAAGATGTCGCCGGCCAGGTCGACGGCGACTGCCGTGGCGTAGATCTCGGCGTTGGTCGCGGCTGCGCCATCGCCCATATCGCCCGCGGTGCCATTGCCTGCGACCGTGGTAATCATCCCCGTCGATACGGTGATCTTGCGGATGCGGTTGTTGTTGGTGTCCGCGATGTAGACGTTGCCGGCTGTATCAGTGGCAACGGCGCTCGGGAAGTTCACCTCGGCGGTGTTCGCAGCGATGTTGTCGCCGTTGTAGCCAGGTGTGCCCGAGCCGCTGGTGCCGAGTACGCCGGCGACAATAGTGGTCGCCCCAGAGGAGGCGGCAACCTTCAGGACAAGCGACGAATTGGTGCACGCAATATACAGGTTGTTCGATGAATCGAAGGCAATGCCTTCCGGTCCTGGGATGACCGTGTTGGGCGCGTTGGCGCCGGTGAAGAAGCCGTTGCCGGTCCCGGCATAGGTGGTGATAACGCCGGTGGACGGCACCACCTTGCGGATGCGGAAGTTGCCGTTATCGGCGATATAGACGTTGTTTGAAGAATCGATCGCGATCCCAATCGGGTTGCTCAGATGAGCCAAGGTGGCTTGCCCGTTGTCTCCGCTAAAACTGCCGGGGCCGTAACCGGGGACGCCGGCGAACGCCGTGATGTTGCCGTTAACGTCGAATTTGCGAACGTAATTTGCTCCGGAATCGACCACGTAGATATTTCCCAGGGAATCCTGGGCGACGGCGGCGGGCGAGTCGAAGGTGGCTAACAGCGCTGATCCGCCATCTCCCGTGCCATTCACGGTCCCCGAGCCCGTTCCCGCGATTACGTTCAACTGCGACGGAGTGAACTGAAGCTGAGCTACCTGCGAGCTTTGTGTGACGACCACAGTTCGCTGCACCTGCGGCGCGGCGGAGTAGCTGGAGTTTCCGGCCTGGTTGGCGTCGATAACGAAGGTACCGGCGCTGGTGACCGTCAGCGTGCTGCCGGTAATGCTGCCGGTGCCGGTGCTAGTGCCGTCGATGGTGAAGACGACCGGGTTGCCGGATGCGCCTCCAGTGGCGACCAGAGGAATGGTCAGTCCCGAGGAGTAGGTCACCGGAGTTGTGGGTTGGGTGAAGCTGATGGTCTGCGGGGTCAGCGAAGCGATGCCTGTTCCGGTGAGCAAAAAACTCTGCGTAGCGTCATTCGAGTTTTCATACGGAATATCCTCGACCACGTAGAGATTATCGTCGGTGAATGTAAGCTGGCCGGACAGTGCGCCACTCGTCTGGGGAGCGAAGCTGATCAACACGCTGCATACACCGCTAACTGGAATGACGCCCGGGTTGCTGGCGGTTTGGGGGATGTTGGGACAGGCGTTTGTGGCGCCGGTCGCCCAGGTCCAATTCGCACTGATCGCGGGATTGATTCCTGAGGGGGATGGGATTTCCAGCGTGAGCGGCGCATTCCCTTTGTTTTCGACAAAGTAGGTGTAGGGGTCGGGAGCGCTTTGGCCGACGTTGGTGGTGCCGAGCCAGCTCCAGGAGGACGGAGTGTTGAAATCGAATCGATAGACAACTGTTCCGTCGGAGGCAAAGACATTCCCGTTCCCGTCGAGTCCCAGACCAAAGCTTGAACTGAAACCGCCCCAATTGCTGATGATTGTGGGCGAAGAGGGGATGACACCGTTGACGGCCTGGATTTCGACAAGGCCCTCAGTGCCATCCGATTCCCAAACGTTGCCCGCCGCATCGACTGCCAGTTCTTCCGGACTGGCCAGACCGCAATAGACCCTGTTGATTGTCGGCGATGCGGGAACTTGGCCTGAAAACGCCGGGATCTCATACAGGCAGGTGTCAGTGCTGTTTCTGGGTGTGAAAAAGATGTCGCCGTTCTGATCAACGGCCAGAGCGCCGGGATTGGTGCTGGTTTCGATGGAGCGAATTGTGGGCGAGCTGGGAATCGAGCCGCCAACGGCAACGATCTCGTGGAGGCCCCCGGAATCGCCCACAAAGACATCGCCCAGACCGTCGATGGCGGTTGCACTGGGAGTCACCCATCCCGAACCGAGCGCGACGATCGTGGGCGAGGCAGGGATGACGCCGCCAATGGCCTCGGCCTCGAGGATCCGGCTGGAGCCGGCGTCATTCCAAATCAGGTCGCCGGCTCCGTCGATGGCGATGGAGCTGGGAAGGTTGGCCGGCGCGACCGTCTTCTGAGTCTGATAGGAAGGGGCGACCAGCTCGATGATTGCGTCGCCGGCCTGGTCGGCGATAAAGATATCGTGGTTCCTGTCGACAGCGACACCCTCGGGCTTCGTAAGGCCCGCGCCCAAAGTCAGACCCGAGGTACCAATGGAACTGACGCTCCCGTAATACGTGCTGTTCGCGCTATAGTAGGCGGCGAAGTTGACCATGGGCCCCACACCCACGCCGAGCAGGGGTGCGGTAGCGATGGGCGCACCGCCGCTGGTGCTGTACAGTTGCACCGCTCCCATCCGGGCACCGGGGTAGAGGGGCGTCAACTTGACGATGACAATGCAGGTGTCGGCGTTCGTGCCGTTGCCGTAGACATAACTCGTGCCGTTGGTGGTGCAGGTACCGGTGAGGTTATCTTTGAAGTCCTGGCTAGTGGCGCCTTGCGTATAGACGGCGGGCGCTGCGATGGTGCCTTGAGTTGGGAAGCCAAACAGGAGGAATTGATACGGGTCCTGTGCGGATGTTTGGTTCGCCTCGGAACCTGCGCCGGTAGTCAACTGGCCGAAGAGTGCTGCCTGCGCCAGCTCGTTGACCTCGTCACCGCCGGTGAAGAAGACGTTATTGTGAGCATCGATAGCAATACTGCCGACATTCTGGGTATTGCCGACATTGTCGCTGCTTTCGAAGGTGATGATTTGGGGGTTGCTGGGAACGCTGCCGCCCGAAGCCAGCATCTCCTTGAGCTCAGAATTCCCATTGTCCGCGACAAAGACATCGCCCTGTGAGTCGACGGCCACGCCATAGGGTTTGCTGAATCCACTGCCGAGAACCTTGATGGTTGGATTGCTGGCGGGGATCGATCCGCCAACGGCAATCATTTCCTCGATTTCGCTGTTGTTCGTGTCCGCGACAAAGACGTCACCGCTCGCATCGACCCACACGCCTCTGGGATTGGAGAAATCGTACCAGGCAACGGCGGTGGGATTCGCGGGGATCGATCCGCCCACGGCCTCCAGCTCAATGACTCCGTCGTTATTGCCTTCTGTAACCCAAAGATTGCCCCTGCTGTCAAAGGCCAGCCCCCAGGGCTCGTCTGCCCCGGTCGAGATGGTGATGGTATTGATTGTGGGCGACGCGGGGATGGTACCGTTCACGGCGACGATTTCAAAGACTTTGCCGTTTTGGGTCGCATCGGCCACAAAGACGTCGCCTACTGCGTCTACGGCGATGCCGGTTGGAAGGCCGAAGGTGCCGGAGGGCACATTCACTTGCTGCCCGGACGATTCGAGCGGAACGACTCCGTTCACCGCTGGAAACTCGATAAGTCCGTTAAACTCAGTCGTCACCCATAGATTTCCCTGAGCGTCGACGGCGGTCCCGAATGCAGAGGAGGTGCTGCTGCCAACCCACCGTTGTTCGCCCATGAAAACGGCCGACTGGGCATGAGCGATCAGCGCCGTGCCCAGGCCGAGGAATACCAGCAAGGCTCTGAGCAGCCAATTGCCGCGGCGGCGAAGCGCGCCCCGTGCGCGGACCTCGCGTATCGCGAGGGCTTCTTTGCACCGGTTGGTGTGCCCAACATGGAGAGCTTGGCCTGTCATAGCAACTCCTTCCTGTACCCCTCTTGAGCGCTTCAGAACGAACAAATCCGTCCTGCAGGGAATCTGCGAACTCATGCGGCGCACGACCGCCGCAGCAGCTGGGGAGGGTGGAGAGAATCTCCTGCTATTTCAATTGCAAATGATGGCCCGGAATATTTGTGACAGGTTTAACTCGACAGGCGTCGGCAATGCGTGAAGCAGTCAGAGGAACCGAACGGACCGCTATCTCATACCCTGAAACACGCCACCGATTCCAAAGACTATACACCAGAGCAGTTATGCCTAAACAGTGGCTCTGAAAATGCTTTGTTGACGATGGGGCTTTACCGCGAAATGAGGAACAAGCCTTCGATCTGGATTGTGCCCCACCTGGACAACTGAGGGCCGTACCGCATCAGTGCCGCCAACCTTGAACGATAGGCTACAAGCCCTGTTGCTTTCCTCAACGGCCAGCCGCCAGCGCGGGACTTGTCTGGAAAGACGATGGGTCATCTGAGCGTCATCTCAAGGGAGGATCGACTGGGTTGTACTTTTTTGCCAGCTCTGTCGTCGATACCACGTCCGCTGCCGGCGGATTGACCGCCTTCTCCACCTCCACTCCGAAGACGTAGCTGGGCCCGAACATGTTGCCGGTAAAGATCACCATCTTGTTGTCCGGCGTAAAGCGCACGTTGGGCTCTTCGTGGTAGTTGTGGTGCGACATGTTCACCAGGTGTTCGGTGTGGAATACGCCCGGCTGCCAGAAGTCCGGCGAGTTGACCGCAAGGGAATCACCCCGGATCAACTGCGGACGGAAGAGTTCGATCCAGTCGCAATCCCTGGCAGTTGGTCCCTGGCCGGGGAAGGTGCCGTCGCCGGTGAAGAGCGAGAGGTCCTTGGTGACGTTCACATGAATGGAGCCGTCGTCACGCCCGGTGTGATAGGCGAAGCGCTGACCGGTCTTCACGTTGTAGCCGGCGACGAAGTTGGAGTCGGCGTTGCGGGGATAGGCCCACTGGTACCAGATGGTTTCGCCGTCGGGGCCCCAGAACTCGTGGCCCCAGATCTCCATGTACATGGTGCGTTTGTGGATCAGCGTGTTATGGGTGCCGTCGGTGTGGATCATCCAGATGCGGTCGACATCCTGCCATATGCCCTCGTGGCAGTACATCAGCAGGCTGGGATCGGTGGGCGAGAACAACAGGTGGTTCACCCAGTCGGTGGAGTGGAGTAGCGGCTTGACGTCGCCGGGCTTCTCGCCATTCGGCCCCGGCTCCAGACGGAGCGTGAACAGCACGAGGGGAAGTTTTGCAGCGAGGCGCGCGACCATCATCGCGCTTTTGTTGGGGGGCTGATAGTGCGGCCCCTGAGCTGCGCTGCCAACGCGGTTGTCCGGATTCCCGGCCGCCCCGGGCGCTGCGCCCGCAGGCTGCGCGGGCAGGTTGGAGCCATATTGCCTCCCCGTATCGTCCCCTTCGACGTAGGTTCCGGCGATCAGCGTTTCGTCCGCATTCACGCTGACAACCGACCAGCCGGAGGTGTTGGGTGGATGAGGCACCACCGCCAGTTTGCGCACGGCGCCAGTGTTGGTGTCAGCCTTGTAAACTGAGGTGACCTTGTTGGCATCCGTGGAAGTGTAGAAGACGCTGTTGGTCCTGTGGCCCGCAACCAGAATATGGACGACTCCGGGGTCGCGGCCACTCGCGGGGGTGCCGTCGGGCTGCTTCGGGTTGGCGACCAGGAGTTTGGTGGCGCGCGTGGCCAGATCCAGCACGTGAATGCCGTCCGGCGCGGAGTAGATCATCTGCTTCTCATCCGGCGTATAGCCGTTGATGTTGAAGTAGAAGGCGCCGGAGTTGGGCTCATCGCTCAGCCGCCACACCCGATGCCCGGTGTCCTTGTCCACCCAGGTCCTCGGCGGCATGGGGTCGCCCGGTTTGGTCTGCGCGATGCAGGCGAGCGGAAGCAGGATGACGGCGAGTGCAGCGGCTGGGTTGGGGCGCATAGAAACCTCTCCTTCGAATGGCGCGCCGGGATGAAAGACGCGACCGGTTGGATCAACGAATTCTCCAGGCACAATCGACAGCGCCGTCGCACAAATTGCACAAGAGTTATACACCGTTGAGCATTCGATGGGAAAATGTCAATCAGTACTAAAGCTGGCCGAGTGCCAGTTTGCAACTCTGAATAGACTGTCCAAAGTCTGCGTGCATTGAAAGGCGTGATGAGAATCTTGATCGGGAAAAGTCGAGCTGTCCCGGTTCTCCTGGCTGCATCGCTGGCCATCATTGCACCTTGCGCTTTGGGACAGAATTCGACGAATCCTACGAGTCAACTAGAGGACGCTCATAAACAATACCTGGCCCTCTCGCTAGGAAACGGGCTCGAGCGAGGGTCAAACCAGAAAACCCTGAATCGCTACGGGGTCCCTTTCCTCGACGGAGCGCTGCCTCTCCAACCGGGCGGCACCGCTGAGGTGAGTGTCGGAGGCCGGGTGGGCCGCATCTTCCTGCTGGGGATGACGGATGTCAACGTGCCTACCACTACGGCGGCGGACCTTCAAGATGAGTCACTCCATCCCGGGTCGGGTGGAAGAAACTATCCCCCCTATGGCTGGGCCGATCCGCGGGATTCTTCCTACCGCTTTTTTGTCGGCGAAGAACTCGCGCGAATTCGCCTGAACTATGCTGACGGCGCCACGCAGGTCTTCCCTCTTCTTCTGGGCGAAGGCGTCTGGTGGGGCCGCCCGTTCTACGACTTTCAGGAGCCCTTTCCCACGCATGCCGAATACAAGAAATAAACAAGCTAGCGATTCGACTTGCCCGGATACGAAATCTCAAATTCACTGTACACGTTACTATTTCCAACCGTGACGCCACCCGACCAGAAGGCGCCCGCTCCGCCAAATGAGTTTGGCGTAATGGTTCCTTCCAGCGACAGCGTTTCGCCATCTGTTGTGTTGGAGCCTTTGACGGTGAGCCTGGTTCCAACGACTGAAAGAGTGATGGTCGTGTTCGGCTTGAATACACCAGTAAAATCTTGCTGGTCGTTCAAGGGACGACCGACGCCGTCCTCGATCCTGTAAAGCTGGAACATGCACTTCCCGGTGGACTGGATGGTCCTCCAGAAGCGCAGCGAGTAGCCGTTTCTGGTGCGCGGATCGTACTTGATGAAGATGTCGGCCCGCTCCATACGGGGGGTGTCGTCGGGCGATCCGGCAAGGGCAAAGCCCTGCCCGGCGTTCTTATCCGGCGACATCACCACCTTGACCGTCATGTCTCCGGTGGGTTCGTCCCGGTCGTAGATAAGCGCTGCATAAGGGTTCGCCACGCGCACGCCGTTAACGGTGGCAGGCTGCTCCGCCGGTGGGCTGGTCGAGCCAATGCCTCCGCGAGGCGCCGTTCCAGCAAGCCCGCTGATGCGCAGGCCGTAGCCGTTGACCAGGTTGTCTCCGGTGACCGGGGTCCAGGTGCCGATGATGGTCCACTCGCCGTTCTCGATGGTGGAGTTTTCCGTCGGCACAAAGTTGCGGAAGTTGGGATCGATCGTGGTCGAAGTCACGTTGGCGGCGACGATCGGCTTGCTCGCGGTGGCCACGACTTCCGGGCCGGCGTCGCTGATGTTGTGCTTGGGCTGGATGCTGACGCGGAGAACCTTGCCTACATCGCCGGCGGTAAGCGTGTAAGTACGCAGCGGCAGGTCGCCACGGCTTACGGCAACTGTGCGCGGACTTGCGCAGGTGGCGTCGTCGCACTGATACCAGGTAATCAGCGACTGGTCTTCACGGCCGCCCAGGTCCAGGGTGTAGTGCACCGCGACCTTGCCGTTAAAGGGCGCCGCCACCACTGGTCTGCTGGTGAACTTGGGCGGATCGATAAACGCCGGCTCGACGTTGACGGGGACCATGACCGAATAGCCGTCGGCGGCCTTCGCCTTGACGACGACCCACTCGGCGCGGCTGGTGTGGTTGTTGCCGGTGATGGTAACTGTGTTGCCCGTTGTCGAGCTGAGGTTGACCAGGTTGGAGGGCGTGGACCATGTGATGGTCGCATTCGCGCGTGCGGGGAATGGAGTAACGGTCATTGCCGCGCCGGTTGCACCGGTGCGCACCGTAGGCGACACGATGCGGCTGAAGAAGGGACCTCCACCGGACCTGCCTGCGGCAGGCGCGGTACCGGCGATGATGGACATTTTGAAGACATCGCTGCCGTTGCTCTGGTACTGCGCGCGAACATTGGCCGGGTCCCAGTCGTCGACGGGACCGTTGGGGAGAGCGGCGCGCAGCAGGTTCCACGGGTTGAAGGCCTTCGCTTCCTCGTCGCTGAGTTCGCGTGAGAGGTGGTAGGTGGGAGGGCCGGCCTGGCTGTCCCGGATGCGCACCGGTTTGCCGCTCGGATCTTTCAGGCGATAGGTGAGTGAGTAGTAATTCTGGTGCGCGGCCGCATCTGCTATCCACGCCGCCCTGGCTGGCAGCACACAATCGATCAGCGTGTCGGGATTGCCGAAACTCTTCTCCGTATTGCCCTCACTGGTGTAGAACACCATGCCTTTCGAGGCCTTGAATACGGTGTTGATGAAGGTAAGTCCCTGAGAGGCCAAGCCGCCACTGCCGGTTGGGAAGTAAGCCTCGGAGTTCTTGAACACCGCTACCGGCCCACCACCGAAGACAATCAAGTCTTCGGTCCCCTCGACGAAGACGTTGGTGAAGTAGGCCCGCGTGGTCGAAATCACGGTTGTGTCCAGCCGGCCTAGAAACGCGACGTGGGAGTAAACATGCTTGTCGCCCGACATCTCGATGACCACACCCTGGGTGATGACAGGCGAGCGCATCTTGAGGTTCTTGGAGGGGTCGCCGGGATATTCGTAGTCGAGATTGCAGTAGTCGACCACGCTGAGGTTCATCATGGTGAATCCGGTGGCGTTGATGACCAATATGAAACCGTCGTTCGTTGCCCCCTCCTTCATGCCGCGGTTGTCGGCGAGCACGACCTTGCGGCGGTCGTCAGTCAGGCCGAGGAGGGTGATGTAGTTTTTGGTGATCTGCATGCTGTAGGGCGCGGATTCGGCCGCGTGCAGAAAATAGACGTCGGGCTTGATGCCAATCACGGTCGGCTTCCCGGGCGTGCCGGCCGGAGCCGCGGCATACGCTGCCTGCAACGTCCTAAACTTTTTGTCGGCCGGGTCGTCTTGCGAAAGGCTGCTGTCCACGAGGTAGTCGTAGGCGTAGTTGGCGGTGTCGAACTTCACGCCGGTGTAGCCGTTGAACGGAGCGCCGTCACGCAGATTGTCCTGCGCATGGGCGAGCGGCGAGAAAGTCGTCGCGGTCACTAACAGAATCCCAGCAACTTCCAATATCCACGAGCGCAGCTTCATGATCTCTCCTATCACCCAGAGAATTGGGCCTGATCGCTTCGGCACGGATTCGCATGAATTCTACCGCCCCGAGAGGCTTTGTAAGACCACCGCCGCAGTTTCTGCCGAAAAACGTCGCAATCGCGTTCTGTGCTGGGTTCAACCGCGCCATCGGGAGTCTTGCTTGTCGATTTTTCAGGGCACACCTTGCTTCTCTACTGTGCGTTTCTTCGATTGGATCATCTGAGCACTCAATGCGCTCAGAAGAGCTAGTCCGACGGAGACCCAGATCGCGTCGCGATATCCGGAAACCACTGCGCCCCGAGCACTGCGCGCCGCCAGCTCCTCACACGGAGATTTGATGGGCATCATCATTCGCCGTTCAGTTCTGACGGCACCCAGCATCCAAAGAATGCAGCCGGCGCTTGAGTCGCATGAAGTGCAAGCGAATGTTCCTTAGTTGGTTTGCGGCGTGAGCAGGAGGAGCCACTCGCGGGTGTCGGGCTTGGTGAGGGAGGTTTCGGCGGCGCCGGAGACGGAGATCGCGTCGTGAGCTGTGCCGGTGCGCGGGTCGAACCACATGGCTTTGTAGGTTTTTGCGGGGAGTGCGGCGGCCAAGGTGATGTCGCCGCCGGAGAGTGAGTAGATAAGTACGGGTTCTGCCGCGCCGCCGGCGAGCACCCAGGTGCGTTCGGGATTGGCGACCCAGCCGTCGACGGGGTTCATCTTCATCAGGTCATCGGCGAGATAGTCGTGGACGAACTTATCGATGATGGGGTCCTGGTTAGCGCCTCCAATGCGCGCGCCGGGACCACCGCCTCCGCGCAGCGAGGACTGGGCCGCGCCGCCGCCCATCAAAATGGGTAGCGGGCCAGCTCCGCTCTCCATGGGGACGAAGGCGATGTTGGGATAGCGGTCGCGGTACTCGCGGACCTGCTTGTAGACAAGCTCAGGAGTGGTGCCCGGCGGGGTGTCCTGGTATCCGGAGAACTTGGCTTCGATCTGTGCGCGGAAGGCCTGGTTGATCCCGGCTGGCGGGGCCCACAGGGTGCCGTCAGGCATGTAGGTCCAGTAGCGCATGTCGACAACGGAGATCTGTTTGGAGCGGACGGGGTCGGCCAGGATTGCATCGGTCGTGTTCTTGCCTGTGGTGAGGGCGACCCTTACGGTGCGGTGATGGGCTTTCTCCCACTCGGCGATGGTGTCCTGGAAGAACTGCTCGAAGGCGAGGGGGCCGGCGAACTGGTAGGCCGCGCCGAAGATAACGTTGGGCTGGTCGCCGAGCTCGTCGAGCACATGGAGGATATAGTCGTGATGGAGCTTGCGGAGCGGAGCGTTTTCGACATTGAAAAACTCGTTGCCGACGTCGAGCTTGGTGCCGCCAGGATGGTACGGCGGAGGCTCGGGCATGCCGGTGTCGTTGACGCTGTTGGCGGTGCGCCAGGGGAAGTCGGCGTAGTGGGGGCCGATCTCGAGAACATTGTGGTCGTTGTAGAGATCGAAGTAGACGACGAAGCCTTGCTCTGCGGCTAGTTTCGCGAACTCGCGATGGCGCTCGAAGTACCAGGGGTTGTAGCGGGAGACGTCCCACTTGCTGAGGCCGTCGTAGCCCACGCCCTGGCCGCTGCGGGCCCAGGGGAGTTCGAAGAACGGGGCCCAGACATTGCCGTCGGGCTCCGGGGCGATGAAGTGGGCGTCGCGGCGGTGATCGTACCAGAGGCCGGGATTGACCTGGATGAAGACGGCGTTGCGCTGCTTCATCCGGGCCGCAAATTCGTTGAGGTCTTCGGTGAGGCCGGGGGCAGTCTGACCGGGCATGAAGCGGGTGATGCTGGATTGGGTGAGCTGCGCGGCGACGAAGGGCGAAGTGCTGCCCTTCCACCAGGCTTCGCCCTGGTTTTCACCCCATATGGCCTTACCATCCTCGACAAAGCGCCCGTTGACGATGCTGATGGGGTGGATGGCGGGCGTGGGCGGCACGTTGTGGGCGACCGCGTCAGTGAAGGCGGGCGGGTTCTTGTCGTCGAACACAGGGTTGGCGTCGAGCGCTTCGAGCTGCAGGTTGCGGGCTGCCAGTTGACTCTTGAAGAGCGGCTGGGCATTGTTGACGACGAAGTTGGGGGCCTGCTCCGGGCCTTTGGCTTCGAGCGCCTGCGCCCTCGAATTCCAGATCAGCGAGTTCGCCGCAGTCCAGCCTGCGCCCTGGGCGCGGGTCTGGTCGAGGATCATCTGGATCTTTGAGGCGGGTACGCGGACGTTCTCATAGAGGACGCCGGAGGCCCAGCCTTCAAACGGGCCGCTGGGTTCGAGCGAGTTGGTGGCTTCGTCGTCGAGGAAGACGTTTGGGCCGGATGCGACCAGGCCGGTGGCGAAGTCGTTCATGCCTGAGTCGCTGTGGCAGCGGTAGACGAGGGTCTGCTGACCGTAGACGACGAATGACTGGCGGCGGTATCCGCCGGGCTCGGAGACCGGAGCCTCGCTGCGCGAGTCGATGACGGTGACGCGGCGAGCGCGATGGCCGACAAAGACGGCGGAATCGGCGAAGTGACGCGCGGTGACGTTGCGGACCCACGCGTCCTGGACGCGGTCGAGCTCAATCGCGATCCAGGAGTGGTCTTCATCCTTGGGATACTTCGCGTCGTACGCGCTCGAGAGCGTGAGCTCGTCGATGCCGATCTTTTCCGGCACAGGGTTCGACTGGATGATGGCTACGGTGCCACCACCGTATTGCTTTTCCAGCGCGGTGGTGATCGGGGCGTCGACCTCGATCTGGCCGGTCGCTGGATCGATCGCGGTAATCGTGCGGTCCCAGAGCAGGTCGTGCGACCCGGGCGCCCAGTCCAGGCGGGCGTTGGCGAACGTGCCGGGAAGGCCGGTCATGCCCAGGGACTTGATCCACGCTGCCGTGCTGGGGCGGCGAAGCAGGACATGCTGTCCGACGGAGAGGCCAACGGTGCTGGCCAGCTTGAAGGTTCGCGCGCCTACGGGAGCATCATCGGTGATGGTGACCGGAGCGCCGATGGAAGGATCGGCTTCACCGCCGGCTTCGATGAGGGTGCGACGGCTGATGCCATCCGCGACGATAGTAGTTGTGGAAGGACCGGAGCCGCGCAGGACGACTCCGCTCGCGCGAATCTGCAAATGCCCGCCCACGTGGTAGGTTCCGGTGCGCAGCAGAATCGCGCCGCGAAATCCATCGGCCTGGAGCGGCAGCGCCGAGACGTGGTCGATGGCGTTCTGCAGGAGAATCGTATCGTCCTTGCCGGTGGGGCGGACGGAGATCACCGCCTTGACTGCGGGCAGCGGCTTGCCGGCCTCGTAGCCTGCGACGGAGAAGTCGATGGGCACGGGGCTTTGCGGTGTTTGCGCGAAAGCGGCGAAACTGCCCGCGAGAGCGAGCGCGATGACGGCAATTGCGGTCTTCGTAGAGTTCATATCAGCCGATCCGGTTCGATGACGTCGGTTATTACTGCGGGAAGGGAACGAACATATCCGCGCAGGAGTCGGGTTTGCCCTCCGAGGGCTTGCCGGTGATGGTGACATCGGTGGCAGGCGTGGGGAGTTGGATGTTGCTGCCGCCCGCGCCGTAGGTGATGTCCGCGTAGTCGAATTTGTAGGTGTAGGGCTTGGCCGCGTTGGCCGCGTCGGTTAGCCAGACGCCGTCGAGGGTGATCTGCGCGCGGTGGTCGTGGTCGTAGCCGTCGAAGAGGATGGTGGGATCTCCGCCGCCGCCGGAGACGCGCACGTTGCGCAGGGTGACATCGCGGAAGGTGGGCGGCGAGGGACCCTTGACCGGCCCGTTGGAGGCGTAGGCCATGGTGATGTCGATGGGGCGCTTGACCGCGTTGCGGATGCAGATGTCGCTGTAGACCACGTCGTGCACCAGGCCGCCGCGCGTGCCCATGCTCTTGATGCGGATGCCGGAGTCGGGGCCGTCGAGCGAGAGATCGAAGACGCGCAGCTTGCTGACGCCGCCGTTGGTTTCGGAGCCGATGGACATGCCGTGGCCCCAGTAGAAGTGGTTGTGGCTGACCGTCATGTTGGTGAGCTCGCCTGGACCGCCGCCCTTGATGGCAACGTTATCGTCGCCCGCGCGGATGTAGCTGTGCGTGATGGTGATGTTCTTCGAGCCTCTGCCGGGATCGATGCCGTCGGTGTTGGGGGACCCGCGCTGCTGCGTGTCGATTTTGACGCCCCAGACGGTGAAACCGTCGCCGCCGTTATAGACAACGTGGAAGTTGGGCGAATTCTTCAGCGTAATGCGATACAGCGTGAAGTTGTCCGCGTGGTTGCAGACGATGAGGCGGGAGAGCGGTCCGCCGGCGTGGTCCCATGCGCTGATGGTCTTGCCGACATACTTCTCGCCGCCGCGGCCGTCGATGACGCCGTCCCCCATCACTCCGGCGCCGGAGACGTCGGTGACGCTGATGAGGGGTGGCCCGAGTAGAGACTGGTCAAGGGTCTGGAAGAGGGTAGCGCCTTTGTCGACCACCAGGGTGATGCCCTCGCGAAGCTGCAGCGGGCCGCTCAAGAACGCATTTGCGTTGTTATGCACCTCGAGCGCGACAGCCTTGCCTTTGGCGCACGAGTCGATCGCCTTCTGGATGCGGCCGGTGTCGAGTTTGGACTCGTCGGCCGGGGCGAGGGTGTTGAAATTGCCATCGAAAACCGAGGTAAGGTGCGCATCGAGCGTCGCGCAGAAGGGCGGAATCTTCGGCTCGGTGACGTTGCGCGTGTCCTGCGCCAAGGCGGTGGAACAGAGCGCAGTCGCGAAAACAATGACGGACGACAATAACCGGTTCATGGAGACTCCTTCGGCTTAACTTCGCTTGCTTCTTTGGATTCCAGTGACCTGCTCCGCGAGGAAGCGGGAGGTCTCAACCGGAATCTCCTTTGTCATCCCTGGTTCGCTCGAATTATAGTTTTTTCAACCCTTCACTGTATTGAATGAGTGCCCGGCGCGTTCCCTGCTGACCGTGTAGCCAAAGAGAGCTCAGCGATTGACCATCTTTGCCGGCACCAGCGAAAAGATCAGAATTGCCGACGCCAGCATGCATCCGGAGACCATATACAAACCCGAGTTCAACGTGCCCGTATGCATTTCGAGATAGCCGACAATCGCGGGCGAGAAAAACCCGGCGAGATTGCCCGTGCAATTGACCAGCGCGATGCCCGCCGCCGCGGCTGTGCCCCCCAGGAACGAGGTTGGCAATGCCCAGAACATCGGCACCGCCGTCACCACACCGACCGTCGCCATCGTTAGGCCAATCATCGCAATCATGGTGCTGCTGCCGGCCTGAGTACACAAGATAAAGCCGAGCGCCGCAACTATGTTCGGAACGATCACGTGCCAGCGGCGTTCCCGCATCCTATCGGCGTGGTGGCCGGCAAGGACCATGGCAATCAACCCGAGGGCATAGGGCACGGTGGTCAGCAATCCAATGTCGAAAGTGTCCTTGACGCCGGTCTGGCGGATAATCGTCGGCTGCCAGAAACCGACCGCGTACGATCCCATCACGATGCCGAATAAAATCGCACTCATCAGCCATACTCGCGGGCTCGTGAACACGGCTGCGACGGTGTGGAGAGTCTTCCTATCCGCCTCCTCATTGATCTCCGCAGCCACCAAGCCCTTTTCTTCCTGCGAAAGCCATTTCGCATTAGTCACCCGGTTGTCGAGATGGACGAGGATGATGATGCCGAAAACAACCGCGGGCACGGCTTCAAGAATGAAGAGCCACTGCCACCCGGCAACATGCCGGCTTTCGGCAAAATAATGCAGAATATAGCCCGAGATCGGACCACCGACGATGCCCGAGATCGGGCTGGCAGCCATTAGTATTGCCACCATCTTCGCGCGCCGGTGCGATGGAAACCAGTAGGTGAGATACAGAATCATGCCAGGGAAGAATCCCGACTCCGCAACCCCCAGCAAGAACCGCATCGCATAGAACTGTCCTGGTGTGTGCACCAGCGATGTACAACCTGAAATGATCCCCCACGTTACCATCACGCGGCAGATCCAGAGGCGCGCGCCCACCTTGTGCAGAATAAGGTTGCTGGGGACCTCGAACAGAAAATATCCCAGAAAGAAAACACCCGCGCCGAAGCCGTAGATACTTTCGCTGAACCTCAGGTCGCTCAGCATTTGCAGCTTGGCAAAGCCCACATTCACCCGGTCGATGTATGCACCGACGTAGCAGGCCAGCAGGATCGGCATGATTCGCCACGCGATCTTGCGATAGAGCGAATCGCACGCATCCGCCGGGAACGAATTGGTCGCGGCGTAATCTGTTGGTGACAATGTTCCACCCCCGCGGGAGCGATACATTCCTGTCAGACCATTTCCCGGCGAAGCAGACCCTACCGCCAGGCATCCCCGGTGAAACGTGCAATCGCCTTCTCGTCGAAGCGGTAACCGAGGCCCGGTTCGCTTGACAGCGCGAGGCCACCATCCCGAACCTCCAATTGGCGGTCGATGATCTCGCGGAAATTGAACACCTTGCTATCGGGGAAGAACTCGACAAACTGGCCGTTGGGGCAGGCTGCCACCAGTTGCGCATGCAAATCGTGGAACCAGTGCGGGCAGACGGTTACGCCATAGCAATCGGCCAGTGCGGCGATACGCCGGAATTCGGTAACGCCGCCGCAGACCGCGGCATCCGGCTGCAGGATCGCCGCTGCCTTTTTGTCGAGCAGTTCCTTGAATCGCCAACGCCCGGCTTCGATTTCGCCGGTTGCGACAGGAATGGTGATTGCCGCCGCCAGCTTTGCGTGGTTGTCGATCTGGTCGGGACTAAACGGCTCCTCAATCCAATAAGGATCGTAGGGCGCAAAGCGTTCCATGTAGCGCAAGGCAGTGGGCACATCGAACCAGGCATTGTTCGCATCGAGCATCAGCAGCACATCGGGTCCGATCGCCTTTCGTGCTGCAGCGATTCTTGCCTCCTCAGATCTCACGTCGCCGCGTCCGACCTTCATTTTGACGGCGTTCAGACCGAGGGCCACATAGCTCGCCATCTCTTCACCCAGCATCTCGGGCGTTTTTCCTTCGAGGTAATAGCCGCCACTTCCGTAAGCCGGGACCGTATCCGCGTAAGCTGCGCCGAGATACTTATAAAGAGGAAGATTCGCCGCCCTGGAGTTCCGGTCCCATAGTGCCGTGTCGAGAATGCTGAGCGCCCGCATCACGGAGCCCACGCGGCCATGCAGCAACACTTGCTGATACAGCTCTTTCCAAAGCAACTCGGTCGCGGTCGGGTCAGCGCCGATCAGCATGGGCGCCAACAGTTCGCGAACCGCCGTCGTCACTACGTTTCCGCCCGAATGCCCGGCATAGCAATGACCGATGCCCTCGATTCCGTCATCGGTTCGGATCCTCACCAGCGTGTAATCACGACCCGTCACCAGGCGGCGGGCAAAAGCCGTTGCCTGCTTCAGCGGAATGTGTACCGTGCGCGCTTCGACCAAAACAACTTTGGCCATTCTCTTTCCTCCCGATCGACGTGCAGCCATGCAAGTGTAAATGATCGAACTTGCTGGTGGACCTGGCCGGGGTGGAAACAGCCGTCTCTCCGACACTCGCAACCTGGGAGGTCTGACCGGGGACACACCACCTGCCGGTCGTGGAAATTGAATCCCTGCAAAGTAACTCCCTGCTCCGTTCTGCCAAGGGCAGACACGGCTAAGGCCGCTGCATTTCCCGTTCGCGGAGCCAGATGAAGATTACCGGGGTCACGATCAAAACGTGGACGAGCGAGCTGAGCATGCCTCCGAGGACTGGGGCGGCGAGTGGTCGCATGAACTCCGCGCCGGTACGTGTGGACCACATCAGCGGCAACAGGCCCGCGACTACCGTTGCCACGGTCATCACCTTGGGGCGAAGACGCAGCAGAGCGCCTTCCATGACCGCCGCGTGCAGGCCCTCGCGCGTTAGGTGGCCGTCGATAGCTGTTCGCCGCGCGACTGCTTCTTTCAAGTAGATAACCATCACGACGCCGGTCTGCACGGCGGTTCCGAAGAGTGCGATGAAGCCAACCCACACGGCGACGGAGAAGTTCAGGCAACAGCGTGTCGCGATAGAGCTTCACGCGCCTCTGCGCCGGCTGCACCGCAATCTGCGTGAACGGTGTCACAGGTCGCGTGTGAGCAGCAACGGCTCACTGCAAGGAAGCCGCTTCCAGTCAAGTCACGTTGTGGAACTGGCAGGAGCCGAGTCAGGTTTGCCGGTCGCGGAGCCGGCAGCGTCAGGGCCCGGGGAGCTGGTGTCGAGCTTATCCATCAGCATGGTCCCGAGGCTTTCGAGAACACCTTGATTGCTCCCACCGCCAACCACAAGGATCTTCGGCATGAAAGATGTATTGCCCACCGCGAGTGCCTTGATGGCATTCACGAGGGCTGTGGGTCCCTTGCCCAGCGCTTCAACCTGTCTCTGATAAGCTTCGGCGTTGGCCAATCCTACCGCACGAACTTCGGCTCCCCGGGCGGTGCCGGTGCGCTCGATGTAGGTGGCCTCGCCTTGCGCTTCCTTCATTCTGGCTTCGGCCCGGTTGGTCTGGATGTCCACTCCGACCTTCGACTTTGCCAGGTCGACCTGCATGTCGGCAGTGCCGCGAGCCTTCTCCGTCTCGACGCGCTGGTCCTGGGCCTGTCGCTGCATCTTGAATGTTTCCACTTCCTGATGCGCGACCTCTCGCTGAGTCAGAACCGTGACCAGTTGTTCGGGGTAGACAACATCCTGGATATAAACTCCCCTGGTCTCGATCTCGTACTCGGCAAGTTTTCCCTGGATGTAGGCGAAGGCTTGTTCCTGGACGCTCTGGCGCGTCTGGATAAACGTAATCGCTTCCATGCCGCCGATCTTGTCGCGAAAGAGGTTGCCAACCGCAGCCTGGAGAACCTCGTTCACCAGGTTCTCCATGGAGCCGACCATGGAAATGACGCGCGGCGCCTTGGTATCCGGCACATGAATCAGCACCTGCAGATCGATGCTGAACACGAAACCCTCATTGCTCTTGGCAATAATGGGCTCAAGCCGGGCATCCAGCCCATGGGCTCCGGTGACATCCCTCGCCCAATCGAGCTTGAGAATTGCCGTGAGCACGAGCTTGGCATCGTAGATGCGGGGATTGATCGGGTACTTCCCGGTCCGCAACGCTTCCTGCCAGATGCCCTGATGACCGGGACGGACCAGGCTGCCGAATTTGAATCCTGAGCCGGATGTGTCCTGGGTGGGCAATCCTACGTAGGCTTTGATTACCGCGACCTGCCCCTGTTCCACCACCAGCATCGGCACTTGTTCCACGCGAACCAGGAATGGGTTGAGGTTGTACGCGCCATATAGCAGCGGATCGTGCTGGAGGCCAATCTTTCCACCCGCCTCCAGGAACTTCTGGAAATCCTGATAGTTGTTGTGCTGATCGTTCTTGCTCCCGAGGATCAACGCCATAAGCTGGAAATCCGTGACCCCATCCTGCCGTTCGAACTCGAGGACATCGCTGAATCCGCCGAGGCGGCTGGCGATCGCGCCTGCGGGCAAGGGTTCGCCGTCCAAGGTGGTGACCACTCCGATCATGTCCAGGACCTTGCCGCCCTGGCCGGCTGGCATGGGCGCGATGCGCGTGACATCCAACTGCCAGGGTTCCAGGCCGAAGGCCATGTAGCTCAGAGTCTTGCTGACGGCGAGCCTGCGGTACTCGTCGGACACCGGGACGCCGAAGACTTGCGGCTTGGTGATGACCAGGAAAGCCACGGGGTGGATCGGCGCCAATGTGCCGGGAGAAAGAACCGGCCGCTGAACACCCTTCTCTCCGCCCTTCTCGACGAACGCGCGAAAGTCGGTGAAGTTACCGAAAGCCGAATCGTACCTGCCTGACTTCGCACCGATGGGCGTGGGCTTGCCGACCTGCGCGATAACGACGCCAATCTGCCCGGCCGGTACCTGCACCCACGGGTGTTTGGTGACCGCGTAAAGCGCCAGGAACTTGAAGCGGATCCCGGGCATAAGCAGTTCGGCCTGATAGCCGGCTTCTCCCGCAAAGGCTACGGGGTTGTTGCCGGGCAGCTTCTTGCCAAACCTTTTTCGTACCAGTCCGATTTGGGTGGGGCCAATGCTATAGAACGACCAGAAGACGACGACAATCAAGACCAACGCCAACACGACCAACAAAACACCCATCAAACCACCACTTTCCGGCACCTGCATCTCCTCAGCGCTGAGTCGCTTGAATTGTACCCCTCCCTGTGGCGTGGCAAGATCCGTGCTGAGTTTCCAGCCGACAAATCGGATGGTTCTCCCCATTGGCCAAAATGGAGCCACACCCGTTTTCGCGAGTTTTTCCCGTGTTTTACCCGGTTACCAGGGAAATGTAGCCAGGGAGCAATTCGCTACCGACTGCATGCACCGCCATACAGTCTCAGATTCTCTATTTCCGCCATCCAATCTCTCACTGCGTCGGTGCTGACTGTGCCGGCGCTACCGGCTTTCTAACGCGCCTTCGGACAGCGGGTCCGCTGCCCACGGAGCCGCTCTGCGCAAATGCAGGCGGAGCTGTTATCGCCGCGATCACCGGCAGTAGTGCCGCGGCCGCCAGACCGATCTTTCCAATCATCTCCCTCCGCGACGGGCCCACCATGCCGCCTTCCAGCAGACCCCTCTCTTGCAGCTCTTCGAGCGTCAGCAGAACCAGCTCTTCGCTCACCGCAGACCCCAATTCCTTCGTCGCACAAGCTGCAATCTCTCCCACTGTGTTCCGGCCATCGCACAACTGCCAGATGCACGCCGAGCTGGGGTTCAGGCACCATGCTCGATGAGTACGTTCGTCATAGATAAGAGTCTCCGCTTCGACTTCCCGGAGGGTGATGCAATCATCCTGAAGCTTGCGAGGCTGCAACGTCGATGTCATTCCTGCCCCCTCCCTTGTTGCCGTTTAATCTCGGTTTCGCTTGCGACTCCCGTCGCTTCCTTCGCGGCCCAGGTCCAGCAGGGTTTCGATTCCTGGTCTCATACCGGCCGACCTGCTGTGGCCAGTGCGGCCAGCAGAGAGCGAGCCGCAACCGTCGCTTCACCCCGCTGCGATCTCCACGCCCTGGCATGACGCATCGTCGCAGAAAGCGTGGCGAGAGTGCGGCCCGGTGTTCGTTGCACCGGGGTGCTGTGCAGCAGCAACTCCAGCACAGCCCGCCCCGGCGTCACCGCTTCGGGAGCCCATCGCGCATGCTCGGCAAACTCCGCAAAGACAACCATCGAAACGCGAAGCGGCCCCGTTCCTGCTCGGCCGTCAAGCTGCTTCAGCGGAAGCGGAACCTGGTCCGGTGCACCCGGCCGCCGCATCCGGATGTCCCGCGTGAACGGATGCACCCTCCCTTCCGAATCGAGCAGGGCGAACTCATCGGAGTAGTACGTCGCGCCGGCGCGCACCAGTTCCGCCACCAGCGTCGACTTGCCCGCGTGGCTCGCCCCGGGCAGCAGCAACGCGCGATGTTCCCATGCGACCACGCCCGCGTGAAGAAACACATACTCTGGCGCATGCTCCGCCACATAAATCATCATGTGGCCTCCCAGCAGGATCAACGCATGGTCCAGCGTTGCGGCATTCTCCAACAGTTTTTCGTTGGCAAACAGCTCATAGCCTGACTTCCTCTGAGCGCGGCACAGCGCAAACCTTCGCGCATCGGCCGGCAATCTGTCGCTCGGCACTGAGCCATGCGGCGCGTGTTTCTTCATCAGATCGAGCAGAGCGCGGCTCTCCGCGACGAGCCGGAAGGGGACGCCGTGCGAGATCAAGCCGGCGCCATGCTCTCCGCGAACAGAGCAAGCGAATCGAATTGCACCATGTTGACTCTGGCTCTGCATCAGGGTCGCCTGCTTCCTCGCTCTCTGCTTTCGTTCTTGCGTCTCTTACGGCTGTGCAGGCAGTCCGAGCACCGGCGTCTTCACCGAGCCTGCAGCACCAATCAACTCCGTAACCGTATTGCCGTAGGCATTGCTGATCCACACGTTCCCGCTGGCATCGACCCCCAGGCCAAACGGACCATAGAGCGACGCATCGAGCCCATAGCCCGCCGCCGGAGAAATTGCCTGCAGCGTCGCTCCGTTAAGCTCGCTCACGGTATTGGCCCGGTAATTCGTTGTCCAGACATTCCCGCTGCCATCCGCCAGGATACTCATCGGCGTATGGACGCCGCCGGCGGCTGTCTTGCCGATGACGCTGCCACTGGAGCCGAGCTTGACCACGCTCGATGCTTCGTAATCGGCCACCCACACATTACCCGACGCGTCGAACGCAATTCCCGCCGGCACAGCGCAGCAGGGGTAGCTGCTGGCGACGCCCGCCTGCGTGACCATCGCGACTCCGCCCTGGTAGGCAAACCATCCGTTCTGATTTCCATCAATGGCAACCGCCGTGGTGAAAGGCAGGGCGCCGGAAGCGTAGCCGGATGAACTGGAGATGGCCGTTCCATCGCTCGCCAGCAAAGTCGCCGCGGCGTTGGCGTAATCGGCCACCCAAATCTTGCCGCCGGACGTGGCCGCCACCGCTACCGGATAGTAGATTCCGCCGCCGCTGTAGCCCGAACCGGAAAGATCTGCGCCAGAACTGCTCAACTGGGTCACACTTCCTGTGCTGTTACCGTTCTCGTTGGTAATCCACACGGAGTCCTGACCATCGATCGCAATTCCAAACGACTCCTGCAGGCCCGTTGCCGCAAACCCATTCGCCGAAACCGGTGTTCCCGTGTTTGAGAATTCCGAGGCCACCCCCCCAAAGTAGTTCGCGACCCACACGTTGCCTGCGGAATCGATCGCAAGGGAGCCCGGAAGATTCAATCCGCCGCACCCCTGCAAGCAGTTCCCGAAGGTGGCCGAGAGCGTCCAGTCGTGAGGCGCAGTGCCCAGCACCGGCGTAAACGGGCTCGGTGCAGCGGTCGCAAATACTTGAGCCGGGTTGGCGCCGGGATTGCGAATAACACTGAGCGCCGCGTCCAGCGTATCGGCGGGTGCGCCACTCGACCCCGTCGCGGCGCTGAACAACTTCGCGCACGCCGTGCTGCTTACTGGCTGGTTGCAGGTCCACAGCGCGGCGGCCAGCGTGTTGAGCTTGGCCGTTTCCAACTTAGTGTTCGGGGGCAATCCCGGCCCCGGTGCGGTTCCCTTGCTGGTGTCCGCCAGGTTCGCTGCGGTCAGAAAAGCATTGCGCAATCCGGTCGCGTTGGTTGCGCTCGCGCCAATCGCCGCATCCGTTCCGATGAACTGTGCCAGCGCCCATGCCGCCGCCGCAGTAGTCACTTCGTTCATCACGACCGTGGTGGAACTGCTGACGCTCCCGCAATCGCCCAGCGCCGCCATCATCACGAGCGCCTGGTTGGCTCCGCCCGAAGCCGGACTCGCGTCTCCGCCGCGCCCTACCAGGTATACCTGCGTCGCGCTGCTGCCACATTGAAAAGCAGGGATAGAGAACTCTCCCGAAACATTCGTCGTCACGGTCTGCGTTCCCAGCAGGTTAGTCGCGCCCACCCCGGGCCCCGTGCTACCCGCCGCATAGAACGCAATCGCGGCTCCGCTCACCGGGTTTGACCCGCTCTCCATCACCCCGGTAAATTCCGCCGTCGGCGGCGGATTGGAATCTGTTCCTGTCATAGCCCCGGCTCCTCCGCATCCGGTGAAAAAACTCGCCGCGCTTACGGCAAGACACTGCGCAAGCAGCCAATATTGTTGTCGCCCCGTGTCGCGTTGAATCTGCGTGCGATTCATCGCTTGCTCCCCGTCTCACTGACAGTTAACGCAGTTGGCATTCGCGCTGCCGTTGATCGCAATGCCCGCGGGCGACGCAATACCCGCCCCCGTGAAGGGCGATCCGGCCACTGTTCCTCCCGTGCTGGTAAACGCGCTCACGCTGTTGGCGCCGCTATTCACTACCCAGATCACCCCGCTTGGGTCGATCGCAATTCCTGTGGGCAGATTGAGCCCATTGCCGGTGAGCGACGTGCCTGTAATCGCCCCGCTGGAGTTCAACTTGTAGACGTCATAGACGCCACTATTCGAGGTGGTTACCCACGCATTTCCGCTCAGGTCAATCGCAACTCCTGCCGGCGTTCCCCCGAGTGTCGTCCCCGAAGGCAGCTTCGGATTCCCCAGATTGTCGAAGAGCGAAACCGCCTGGCTGCCGCTGTTGCCCACCCAGATGTTGCCGGAGAGATCGGCAGCAATCGTCGTCGGATGGCTCAGGCCGCCTCCAGTGTAGTTGATCGCCACCGTCCAGGCATTTGGCGCCATGCCAAGTTGCGGCATGAATGCCGCAGTGCCTGCGGCTACGGCTTGCAACTGCGACACGCTCCGCGCCGGATTCTGTGCGATGTTCATCAGCGCGGTGATCGTGTCGGTCGGAAACGTCGTGCCTGCCGCGTTCGGAGTCAACTCGAAGAGAGAGCCGCAGCTTGTCGATCCGACACCCGCTGTGCCGCCCGTCGAGTTGATGCACGCTTCGACCACATCGGCCAGCGTGTTCAGCGTAGCCGTCGGCAGGGTCGCGCCCGACGGAAGATTGCCGGGGAATGTGCCGTTCGACGTATTCACAACCTCGCTCGATGCTGCAAAGGCAAGTTGCAGTCCAGTGGCGTTGGTCGACGACGCGCCGATATTCAAATAGCTCGTCGTGTTGCCGGCCATGAACGGGGCCAGCGCCCACACCGCTGCCACCGTTGTTAGTTCGTTCATGTGGATATGCGTATTTGAGTTCAGGTTGCCGCAGCTTCCCAGTGCCACCATCATGGCCAGGTTCGGGTTGTCTGCCCCTCCCGTATCTCCCGCAATCGGATCCCCGCCTGTGCCCACCAGATAAACCTGCGTGCTTGCGGTCGGGCAACTATAGGAGGGAAACGTGAATTGGCCACCAGAATTCGTAGTGATCGGTGTTCCAAATAGCGGGGTTGCCGCCGAGCCATAACCATTGCCCTCTGCTGCATAGAGCTGCAGCGACATGCCGGTCACAGGTTGCTGGCCGCCGAACGCTTCCCCATGCGGGCCCGTTGCCAGCGCGAGGGGATTCTGAATCGCGCTTGAATTTGTTGCGCACCCCGCCAGCGCGATGGCGCCCGCCGTCGCCAGGATGGCTGCCGCATTGATCCACCATCGCTTCATGGTTTTGCTCCGGTCGTTTTGTTGGCTGCTGCGGTTGCCAGCGGGGCGGCCGGCGCAGCGGCGCCCAGGATCCTGGTCACACTGCTACCGCCCTGGTTCGCAATCCACACGCTTCCGCCCAAATCAATCGCGATCCCGCTCGGCGTCGACAGCGAAGAATCCGTGAAGCCGTTCGACGGAGAAAGCGCGGTACCGTCGTTGGCGAAGAGGCTGAAGGTCGCGTTATTGGCGTTCGTCACCCATATCTGGCTGCTGCCGTCGATGGCAACGCCCGCAGGCGTGCCGAGGCCGCCATTCGGTTCGACCGGGCTCAACTGCGTGCCCACCTGATTCGACTCGCCAAGCTGCACATACCCCGTCCCGACCGACCACAGGTTGCCGCCGCTGTCGACGCCGACTCCGAGGTTGGCGCCCGCGAACGCGCTCGAAGATAGAGCGGTGCCGTCTCCCGTCAGCTCGCTCAGGCTGCCACCGTTGTTGACGATCCATACCGTCTCTCCAGCCACCGTAAGCGTGCTCGTCGGCGCCGCCGCCGCGTATGCCGGATTGATCGGGCTAAACGACGCCGTGATCGTATACTTGCCGGGCGCAAGACCTGACGTCCCGGACGTGACGTTGATCGCCGATCCGCCGCCGGTGGGTGTCGCGCTGTAGGTGAAGTTCCCGATCGCCCCCGGAGTGGTCGTCGCGTTCAGCACCCCCGCGCCCGCATCTCCAGTCACAATCTCTGCCGCCGGGGTCCAGTTGATCGTAGGTGTGGTCGTGCCCGTGCCCGCGGCCGTCACCGCAAACGTGTCGTACCCGAACACGGCACACCCGTTCCAGTCGGCGGGATAGTTCTCCACATAGACATCGAACGTGCCGGCCGTTGTAACCAGACTGCTGGGCACCGTCACCTGCAGTTCGTTCGAGTTCATATACGTGACCGGGCTGATGAAGATGCCATTGACATAGACAAACGAACCGGAACTGAAGCCCGTTCCTGTCAGGGTGAGCGGGAATGAGGACGATCCGGCGGCCACGGAGGACGGACTAAGCCCCGTGAGTGTCAGCGGCGTGTCGGTGATATTGAAGTTGGCATTGACCAGAGTCTCATCCGTCGCTGTCAACGTGGTGGGATTCGCTGTACCGCTCAAATCGTAGGTCCACCCCGCAAACGTCCAACCGGTGTCAGGGGTTGCCGTGTAGGTCAGCTCTGTTCCCCACGGGTAGAATCCACCTTCCGTCGAGGTCGGTGTGATCGTCGCCGAGCCGCCGCACGTCGGGTAGGGGCTGAAGTTCGTTGCCGGCGCATACAGCGGAGTAACGGTCGCGGTGTACGTGGTGCTGGTCGCAGGCAGAGAAGAGATGGTGTGCGACTGCGCGCCTCCATCGCTCCAGTTGGAGAAGAGATACTCCGTGTTAACGCTGTAGGGAAGGTACGGCGACTCGACGTTGAGTGTGTGGCTCGTGCCCGCGGCCCATGCGCTCCCATCGTAGGAGGGGTCGGGCGAGAAGTTCTTGGGCGTGTACCAATAAGTGCCGTCCACAATGGCCCTGAGGTTCGAGCTGTAGTCGTTCGCAATCGGGTTGGACGGAACCACGTTGACCGGGTACACCGGATACGTGGTGAACTCAGCCGAAACGGCAACTGGGTTACCCGTGTCCGGCACGTTGAACATCTTCGGGTTTGCCGAAATCCCGCCCGGCAGCCAGAAATACCCCATCTGCGCATTGAACTCGTAGAAGTTGTAGCCCGACCCCGGTGTCGCGGCGAGGGTCGCCAGTTGGCGCGCCACAAAAAAGTTGCCGCTCGCGCCTGGGTAGGTCTGCGGCTGTGGCGACACGCTGACGGTTCCCGATGCCGGAGTCGTCACCGGAAACACCGTCTCCGTATACGGAACCAGCTCGATGAAGTTCGCCGAATAGGTCGTGATCGCCGGCGAGGTTGCCGGGAACGCGGGACTCCCGTCCCCAGGCGAAAGCGTAATCATATGCGTCTGCGCAGTGGAATCGTTCCAGCGCCCGTAGGTGTAGTAGAAGGTCGTCGATACAGGAGTGTTAGGGGGGATCTCGGTGCCTTCGATGTCCCCCGTCAAGGTCTGCACGTCGGCACCCACCGACAGCGTGTGCGTCGAATTCAGTGTCCAGGTGGTGAATGTATGCGGTGTCGTATACGTCACGCTGTCGACGATCACCTGCAATCCCACCGGGTTCGACGTCACTGTCACGTTGGTCGGCGCAGCGCCATACATACGCAGAATGGCCTCTTTGTCTCCCGCCGAATAGTCTTGGTTGCCGGCTCCCGGCACGCCCTCGGTTCCCTGCAGCGGAATGCCTGCGGGAATCGTCTCGATCACCGGGCCTCCGTTGGCAGACAACGTGAACGATGGATACTGCATCACCGACGCGTAATCGTACGGCGTGAGCAATTGCTGATTCTGGGTGTTGATGGCGAAATCATAAGGCCACGATCCCTTGATCGCGTTGCTGTAATACATGGTGACGTAGCTGTCGCGATCGGTGCGCGTAAATTCGTGATAGAGGCCCATGATGTGGCCCATCTCATGAAGAATCGTCGTGACCGAACACGATCCTGACCCGCCCATCGTTATCACCTGATCGGCATACGGCGGCGGATAACCGATCGAGGTGATATCGCAGGAGCCGGTCATGTTGGTTGCATCGAGGTCGATGTTGACGTAAGTCCCGCTGCCCGTGCTATTCACCCATTGAACAGTGGGGTAGAAATCGTTGTGCATCGCGGTGAGCGCCGTGCTGATGTTGGCCTGATCGGTGTCGTTCGCGAGTTGGTAATACACAATTCCGCCGGGCCACAGCGAACCCGGGTCGGCCACCCCCACCACCTCTGGCTTCGACCGCAAATCCGACTGCCTCGGCTGGCCCAGCGCCGATTGGCCGGGGGGCGCCTGCGCCGCAGCTGCAAGAATCGACGCGAAAATCAAGGCAGTGCAAAGGCCACGCCGCGCAGTCCGGGAACAAAACCCTTTGAAGGGAAGCATAGGATCAACACCCGCGGGGAGGGGATATTAGGTCCTGCCGTTCTGGCCCAGAAAATTCCCTGATTTTGTCATGGGACATCAAGTCTGTCAATCCGCTCAGGCGCAGGCAGTGGCAAATCCGCCGAAGCTCTCTCTGAGCTTCATTTGTCGTACCGCTTTTCTCCGGCCGATACGGCGACGGGCAACCGGGCTTCGCGCGGTGCGAGCGGGCAGGTTGCGAAGGGAGAGTAAGCGCAGGGCGGGTTGACGGCCTGGTTGAAATCGAGCATCACCGTGCCGGGGTGGTCCAGGCCATTGGACGGCACATCGGTGGTGAGAAAGCGGCCGCCACCGTAGGTGGTCTGGCGGTAGGTTTCGTCGCGGAAAACGAACCACAGCCCATCCTTGTCGGCTTCAATGGGGATCAGTGTCTGCTTGGTTCCATTCAGTTCAAACTCCACGTGTCCGGGAATGGTGACAGCAGAGACCTGCCCGATCTCGTTGGTCACGTGCAACAGGTGCGGAGGCACGTCGGGAATCCAGTGGGCCTGAATGCGAAAGTGCTCGTCCGGCGGATACCAGCGAAGACCGTGGAATTGCCTCAGCGTCGCCGCCTCGGGGTCCTTGACGCGGAGGTAGTGCTGGCCACCGCGGTCGATGACCCACAGCCGCAACCTGCCGCTAGCCAACGCCGAATCGTCGTCTTCGCCGGGGCCGACGACTGCGCCTGGCGTCAACGGGTGGCCGTGGAGCAGAAGCGACGAGTCGGAGGCAATGACAGCGACCGTGCCATTCTTTTGTTCAAACGTGGCGAGATGGGCCGGGGCTCCGGCAAGAACCAGCGTGTTGCCGGCTGCGGAGCCGACGGTGGTGACGCCGGGCCTGAGCCATTCGAGTGCCGTCAAGGACAGCCAACCGTAGGGCTGAGTCAATGACTTCACGCGGGCAGCGCGCTCTGCCGGGTAGTCGGGCCGCTCGCCACCCGGTGCAGGGGCGCAGAGCGATGTCGCATGCGCGAGCACCAGGCCTGCGACCAACGCGGCGATTCGTACCGGATTCTTCATACATTTCCGCTCTCTTCGGGAAGCGCCGGTTGGACGCAACCGCGGAATCCATATCTGCCAACTATCCTAGCCGAAGCAGGTCGCCTCTGCTGCGGGAGGTGTCTGTTCGATGAGTTGTATGGGAGCCAACCGGGCTGCGGGGGGCTTATTGCGAGATGACCATTGCGGAAGTGCTGGTCATGGTCAGCGTCTTGCTTCCGAGGTAAGGGATGGACAGCGGGTAGGCGTAGGAGGTCTTGACGGTGACCAGGTTCCCGGGATTGTTGCAGGTACTCGACGGGGTACAGGTGACTCCGGTTGGGTAGGCTGACCAGGTGGTTGTCACCGTCATCAGCGAAGATTGGATGCCCGGATATCCCAGGTTCCGCACATAGGTCTGGATACTCGATGTTGTGGCTGGCGTCGTAACCGAGGAGCCGTTAACCACGGCGTAGCGCGTGCCCTCGCGGGCGGCTTCGGAGACATAGTGATAGGTGTAGATGCCCTGGCACATGGTCATGACGCCGATCATCATGGTAAACAGGACCATCCCTGACACCGCAAATTCGATTGAGGCGCTGCCGCGTTCGCCACGGGCAGGACGCCGCCATCGCAATGGGAACATCCTGGCCACTACTGCACCACTCTCAATACTGCTTTGCCGGTCATGGTGTACGACGTCGGCAGCCCCGGGACCTTGACTGCGGGACTGACCGTCGCGGTGGTATTCACCGTAACGTACTCGACGATGCGCGAAGTGGAGCAATCCGTGACCGCGCAGGTAGAGGCGCTCCCATTCGAGCAGATGCACGACCGCGCCGCAGTCGCGGAGATACCACTTACGTTGGGCGCGTCCTGGGTTGCCGCGGTCTCCATGCCGGAGACGTCGTCGGCAGTCGCGTGGGACTGCGCACCGTACGCGGCACCAGCATGCGCCGCGTTGGAAACTTCGATGGCGCTGTACGCCAGACTCCCAAACTCGGTGGCTCCGATGAGCAGAGTCCCGAGAAGACTCACGGAAAGCGCGAGTTCCACCATCGTGTTGCCTCGCTCGCCGCGCAGGTTGGCGATGAGTGTGGGCAAGTTGATCTTCAGTCGTTTGCAGATACTCGAAATTGTTCCGGTCGCATTTTTCATGGGTCACTCCACCAGTCTTGCGGAGACAAGGGGTTCATTTGGGTTCTTTGCGGAGTAGTTTCCGAGGGTTCCGCTGCCGGTCAAGGAAAGGGAACTGACCACCAGGTCGGCGTAGAACGCCGAGCCGCCAGACCCGGTCATGCTCAAACTTGCGGCCGGAGCGTAGAAGATCCCCTCTACATCCGAACCGCCGGATCCGGTGATCGTCATCGCGTTGGTGTCGGTCGGGTCCTCGTAAAACAGGATGCCGTTGTAGGTTCCGCTGGTCGGGGCCGTGAGGTTCATCGATCCGGAGCCGGTGAGCGAGAGGGAGCCGTTGGGCGGGGCCAGGTAGATGGTGACACCGGAGCCTGAGATCGATCCCGATCCGGTCTGGGACATCGCTCCGTTGATGATATAGGTGCCGGGCTGCATCGTCAGCGAGCCGCTTCCCGTCATCGAGAGTCCGTTGTAGCAAACGGTGCCCCCTGCTACGGCTGGCCCTACGGTGTTGGAGCCGCTTCCGGTAAAGCTCGGGTTCGCCAGGCAGGACGCTACGCTAAACGAGGGAGCCGTGAGATAGGCCAACGGATTGGCCTCGGGCGCGATCCCAGTAATCGGGTTTGGGCTGATGCTTCCGGAGCCGGTTTCACTGTAGTTGCCCACAATGCCGATCGAAAGGGCCGAGATGGATCCGCTTCCAGTCAGTTTCAGGGCGTTGCTGGCAGCGGAGTCAATGACAATTCCGCAGTCCGGGATGGACATTGTCCCTGAGCCGGTCATGCCGACGTCGACGCCTGAGGTATCCAGGGTGTAGATGCAACCCGACGCCGGACCGTTCCCGGCTACCGACCTGGCGCTGACCTTCATCGTGTTCAGCTTGAAAAGCTTCATGAAGAAGGTCGGCACGTTCTGGGAGACGATGACCTCGACCGCTGACGAGCTTGACGTGTGAGTTCCGGACTTGGGTGGATTATTGACGGTCACGGTCACTCCGTTGCTGCCGTTGGTCATGCCGTTCTGCGCCGTAGCATTGTCCGCCGCTGTCGTCACGTCGCTGTAGCTATATTCAGATGCCCCGGCGATTGCTCCGGCATCCGCCGCGGTTTGCAGCATCCTCTTGGCGCGGAACATCAGGCCGACGTCGACAGAGAAGCCCGCCATGCCCAGCAGGCAAGTGAGGGCCATTGCTGTGATCACCATGGTCTGTCCGCGCTCGTCGCGTAATAGCTTCATAGCCTGCACTCCGGGTGTACCCCGATTTCACCCAACTTCGAACAAATACATTAGAAACAAAAAGATAGGGCTAGGCATATCAAACTTAAGTGTTATCCCGCATAACCTCGTGGAAATCCTTGGATATAGCACCATGGCACTCCAGTTGTTTCATCCGCGGGCACCCTCGTTTCCCAAAAGCCGGGCTCCGGCAGGCCAGCAGCCAGCGGGAACTGTGGACAGAGATGGGCGACGGCGACCGGGCAGGCCGGTGCACCTGATGCCTGACTTCCGGGGATGCTATGGCTTGGCGTGTCCGGGTTACGGCTTGGTGCCGAGGGCGTTGGTCTTGACGCCGATTGACAGCGGCGTCACCACTGGCACCGCTGCGCCGATGAGCTCGGTCACGGTGTTGTTGTTGCTGTTGCTGATCCACACATTGCCGGAGGGGTCGACGGCGATGGCATTGGGCCCATTCAGGGTGCCGCTGGCCGAGTAGCCGGCGGAGGGTGAGAGCATAGCCCCGCCATTGGAGAACTCGGCGATGCTGCTGTTGCCGTTGTTTGCCACCCAGGCGTTGCCCCCGCCGTCGATGGCGATCGCCTGGGGTCCGTAGGAGCCGCTTTCGCTGAAAGGTGAGCTGCCGACAGCAGAAAGCGCCGTGCCGGAACTGGCGATCTCGCTGATGGTGCTGTTGCTGATGCCGCCATAGTTTGCGATCCAGGCGTTGCCGGAGCCGTCGATGGCGATGCCGTAGGGCACATCGATGCCGCCCCCGGTGTAGCCTGCGGCAATGATGCCCCCCGAGTTGTTCAACTCCGTAACGGCGCTATTGTTCTTGCTTGCAATCCAGACGTCGCCGGACTTGTCGATGGCGACCGCGTACGGGATATTCAAGCTGAGGCCACTGTAGGGCGACCCGCCGGAAGCCGTGCCCAGGGGGGTGGAAACCGTGGAGAGCTCGGTAATGGTGTTGTTGTAATTGGTAATCCAGGCGTTGCCGGCCCCGTCGATGGCGATGCCGTAAGGCGTATGGACGCTGCCCCCGCTGTAGGGCGAATTGGTGAGAGGCGATCCAGTAGGGGACGTACAGGGTGGGCCGCTAACGCCGGCCAGCGCACTGACGTCGTTGCCGTAATAGTTGGTGATCCACGCGTTGCCGGAGAGGTCAATGGCGATGGTGTCGGGGTCGAACACGCCGCCGCCGGTGAAGCCGGTAGTCCCGGAAAGGACAGAACCGGAACTGGAGAACAAGGTGACGCTAATACCTTCATTGTTCGCGACCCAGGCATTGCCGCACCCATCAATGGCGACCGAGTGCGGCCCGGCCATGTCGGTGCTCTTGAGTTGCAGCCCAAGCGTGAAGTCGTTCGGCTGGGTTGTGAGCCCTGACCCGAATGCTGCAGATCCATTGACGAGACCCCACAACGCAGCCACATTCGAGCCGGGGTAGTGTGCGATGTTGATTGCGGCGGTTGCCGTGTCGGTGGGCTGGGTGCCAGTGGTGCCGCCTGACAACGCGCTGGTCAGGAGTGTGTAGCACGGGGTGGCGGGCGGGCCGCTGCTGACGGTGCCGTTGGTGTTAACGCAACTGGCGAGGATGTTGGCGAGCGTATAGACCGTGGCCGCTGGCGCGGCACCGCTGCTGTTGCTGGGAGGCGTGGCCCAGGCATTGCCGGTGGACAGTTGGGCGAGATTGGCGGCGCTGGCGAAGGCGTTCTGAATCCCAACCTTGGCGAGCGTCGTGCCCGAGCTGGCTACATGCACGGCGTCAGTGGCGAAGCCGGCGAACGCGTAAGCGGCGGCGACGGTTGTAACTTCGTTGATCACTACATAGGGAGTTGCGGTGGCGAAGGCGTTTGCACCACCGGGGCAGTTCCCCAGCACGGCGAGCAGGCCCGCGGCAGTATTGTTTACGGCCGGCGGAGTTGGCAGGCCGGGGTTTCCGCCCACGGCGTAGATGTAGACTTGGGTGTTGGCGTTGCAGCTATAGTCGCCGGTGATGGTGAAGTTGCCGCCCGTCCCGGAGGTTACGTAGTAATCGAGATAGGTGGGATCGGTGGGGGTGGTGTCCTGATTGCCGGCTGCGCTGGTCAGCAGCGAGGTGGATGCTGTACCGTAGCCGCCTGTGCCCGCGGCAAAGAGATAAATGCGGGCCCCGACGATGGGCTGCTGGCCGCCATACACCACGCCTTGGATCGCCATCCCCGCATCGGGCGACGTATCCGTGGTGGTTGGGCTCAGAGAGCAGCCCGCGAGGACGAGAGGAAGGCAGAATACTACGGCGAGTGCAGGTCGCATAGTGTCACCGGGTGCAGTTCTGAAGAAGCGCAATTGGCCCATGTGCCCCTCAGTTGTTGTGGTTGCAGCAATCTGTCCGCTGCCGGCCTGCGGGAGAATCGGCTTTCTGCTGATTCAGCTTGGACCGATACCGCCCAGACGGATTTGAGCAAGCCTGGAATCGTCCAAACATGGTTAACGGTTCCATGCTCTCCAGTAGGCGTCAATCGCGGCGTTTCCGGAATCCTGCGAAAGTTGCAGAGTACCTTGCCGGAGACAGGCGGGCCGCTCGCGAAGGGGGCGGCTTACAGTTTGCAGAAGGGGAGTGGGCCGCCTATCTCACGCATTGCCTCACCCTTCCATGAGTCTGGGAGCCCGCGCGGATGCGCGCCGGCGAGACTTCCGCTCGCACAGTTTAAGCAATCCGCACCATTGCCAGAGCGGTCCTATCCTCCGGCACGCGTTTCCGCCAGGGGGTCAGCCACTCCCCGCGTCGCTTCTCAAAGTCGTGCGCCGCCTTCAACACCGCGTGACACACGCCGCGGGCTGGCTCGTCTTTCGCGTCCTCAAGTGCTTTCAAGACGCGCTCTGCGCCAAAGGGATGCTTGCCGCGCTTGCTCAGCGTAACTCCCTTGGTCACCACCAGCAGCCTCGCCCCCGGCTCAAACGCCTGCATCGAAGCCTCATAAGTCATGTGTGTAATCAGCCCCAGCGGCAAGGACGCGTTGGGCAGAGGCCGTGCCCCATCCGAGTCGTGCAGTGCGATGGTCTGCCCCCCGGCATTGATGTATGCCAGCACCCCAAGCTGCGCGTCGTAACAGCCAACCAGCGTTGGCGCAAAACAAATCCCACCCTTGGCCGCGCCGATCAGCGCCAGGTTGACGGCCTGCACCAGCATCTCCGTGCCTTCCATCAGGTTCGCGTCGCCGGCGCCGAACAACTCCACGGCCCTCGCCCGAAACGCCTCCTGCATCGCCGCCGCGATCGGGTCAGCCTCACGCCTTGCGCCCGCTATATCGCTTAGCAGGAATGCCACCCGCGGCCCCACCCGCACCGCATCGAAGAAGTCCCCGCCGGTGCGGTCGGAGTGATACTGGGCATGCAGATCGAGCCCGTCCACCTGCCCCAGCTCCGCTCGCCGGGGCTCTCGACCCGGTGCAGCCAAACCTTTGCCGGCACGAACCATAGGACGCTCCACCACCAGCTCTTATGCTTTTCGAGATTGTAGCGGGATGGCCGACTTCTCGCCACGCAAGCCGGCATTGTGTTTTCCGCGGCTCCCTCCTAGAATGTCTGCGATTCTCAATTTGAAGGTCGGCCTATGCTCCGCTTTTTCAGGGTGTACTTGTGCATCATGATCGTTCTGCTCGTCTGGACCCCAACCGGCCGAGCTTCTGCCCATAAGACGCAGCAGACAATTCAGGAGGGAGTGGGTTGGGACAGTTTCATCGTGGGCGCCAGCATGAACTCCCTGATCGATGCTTTCGGCTTTCCCGACCCCTCTTCCGACGGTCGCTGGATGCGATGGGACAAGGTGGGCCTCAATTGCATGTTGAACGATAAGGGCGAGGCAACCGAACTTCGCTTCGAGAGACGTTTCAAAGCCGTTACTGGCAGCGGTGTAAAGTTCGGCATGTCGGCGGACAGAGTCCACGAGATCTACGGCGATGCCGGAACGATGGAGTGGCATGACGGTGGGATGAAGCTTATCTGGCCAGCACGAGGCATCTTGATCTGGTTTCACGGCAACGCCGTTTATCAGATTGTGATTTTCAGGCCGCAGACATCGAGCACGATGCTACAAGTCACTCGGTAGTCAGTGACTCGATGCATATCAGAGATTGGCGACGGCGAGGATCGAGGACCATCGGTGAAGCGCGTAATCGCCCTCGTGCTGGTCCTGCTCGCCGTCGCGGGCGCGTTTGCGTGGCGGCGCGCAACGCGGCAACGGCTGGTAGTTGCGCCGCGCGAACTCACCCTACCTGCGGACGGCGCGCCGCACCGCGCCGCCGAGGTGCGGCTGTCGCGCAACGGACGGATCGAGGCGGACGCGATCTCTGCCGTCGGAGTTTCAGCACGCATTCTTCCTGAGGGCGACGCCGCCGCGGCGGTCGAGATTCAATCGCCCGTCAATCCCGGGACCGAGCGGCTGCTGCTCCACTACCGTGGCACAGCAGTTTCAGTGGCGATCCATTTCGTCCCCGATGCCGGCGACCGCTTCGCCGATGGCACGCCTGACTTTCTTCGCCTGCACACGGCCGCCGACCGCGCCGCCTTCCGCGCCTGGTTCACCGCGCTGGCCGACACCGCCGCCGCGCTGCCGCCGCAGCGCCTGCCCCACGAGATCGACGACTGCGCCGCGCTGCTGCGCTGGTGCTACCGCAACGCACTGCACGCGCACGACGAGGCCTGGCAAGCCACCGTCTCTATAGACGCACTGCCGCCGCTCGCCTCGGTCACGCAGTATGCCTATCCCAACACGCCGCTGGGCGCCAACCTGTTCCGCGTGCGTTCGGGCGTTTACATGCCAGGCGATGCCACCAACGGCAGCTTCGCGCAGTTTGCCGACGTAAAGACGCTGTGGCAGCGCAACACCTTCTTTGTCACCCGGGATGTCCGCGCCGCGCGCCCGGGCGACCTGCTGTTCTACCGCCAACTGGAGCAGAACTCGCCGTTTCATTCCATGATTCTGACTGGCCCCGATTGGGTGGTCTACCACACCGGCCCCATCGGCAACGGGCCCGCCGCAACTCCGGGCGAAGTCCGGCGTGTGGCCCTCGTGGACCTGTTGCACCACCCCGACATTCGCTGGCGGCCGATTACCGAAAACAGCAATTTCCTGGGGGTGTATCGTTGGAACATCCTTCGCGAGGACCTTCGATGAGACTGCGCGTTGTCTCGCTCCCGGTTTCGCTGGCAGCCCTGCTCTGCCTCGCAGTTCCCGCAGCACATTCACAGAGCAATTCCGTCTCGTTCAACCTGAGCACCAGCAAATCCTTCGCTCCCGGCGAACAGCCCAAGATCCATCTGTATACCCACAACGTCGAAGCGCTGGAGTTTCGCGTTTATCGCGTCGACGATCCCGTGAAGTTCATGGAGAACCTTCGCGAGTTGCACTCGTTCGGGCCGGAGGCGGGCTTCCTCGGCAAAGAGCAGATCGACGAGCGCACCTGGCTGGAGAAGTTTCACGACTGGAAGGCCAACCTCTGGGAGGATATTCGCTACTTCTTCCGCCACCAGTTTTCTGGCGATGCACGCCGGTCGATGCGCGCGAAACAGAGCTCGATCCAGCGCAGCAGCCGCATCGTCAGCGAAGCGGAGTTCGCGCAGATTCCGATTCTGAACCAGTCCCAACTGGTCGCGCGCTGGCGCCAGCTTGTGCCAGCCACCTACATCTCCGACGCGAACGACCTGGCCGTGCCCAAGCTCGACGCGGGCCTCTATCTGCTGGAGGCAACCGACGGCCGCTTCAAGGCCTATACGCTGCTGATGGTCACCCAGATGGCGCTGGTCACGCGCACTTCTTCCGGTGGCGTTGTCGCTTATGTTGTCGATCGCGTAACCGGGCAGCCCATCGCGGGCGCAAAGGTGGACGCGGGCTTCGGCCAGAAGCTGGTGGACACCCAGACCACCGACGCCAACGGGAGTGCGCAGCTTGCAGTGCCCGTCGAAAAATCCGAGCAGGACAACTTCTGGGTGGTCGCCAGCAAGGGCAACGAGGTCGCTGCCTCCACACCTTCGAGTTGGGCACTCACCATGTCGGCCAGCGGCAAGTACGCCGGCTACGTCTACACCGAGCGACCCGTCTACCGGCCTACGCATACGGTGCACTGGAAGGCAATCCTGCGCGAGCACAACGGCAACTCGCTGGCGCTGCCCAAGCCCGGCAACATCCACGTAGTGATCTCCGATGAGAATGACAAGGCGGTCTTCGACAAGCAGATGCCGCTCTCGGCGGCCGGCGATATAACCGGCGACTTCGACCTGCCCAAGGATGCCGCGCTGGGTTATTACTCCATCGCCGTCGGCGACCAGCAGGACGACCAGATCACCGGCGGCTTCCACGTGGAGGACTACCGCAAGCCAGAGTATCGCGTGCAGGTGACAGCGAACCTGAAGCGCATACTGGAAGGCGCGACCATGCCGGTCACCATCGACTCACGCTACTTCTTCGGCGAGCCGGTGGCCAATGCGACGGTAAAGTACCGCGTCTACACCGAGCGCCACTACTGGTGGGGCGAGGACGAAGACGACTCCGCGGGCGACGCCGACAGCTCCGACGCGGACTCCGGCGACACGGACAACTACGCCGGAGATGAGGAAGCCGAAAAGACCGGCAAGCTGGACGCGAACGGCACGCTGGTGATCCAGGTGCCCACCCACATCGACACCCAGGGCGAGTCGCACTTCGACACCGACTACACCGTCGAAGCCGGCGTAACCGATGCCGCCAACCGCGAGATCACCGGCCGCGGCCGCTTCCTGGCGACTTACGGCACCTTCCGCGTCAATGTGGAGCCGGTAAGCTACGCGGTGCATGCAGGCGACATGGCGAAGTTCCGCGTGACTACCGTGGACTACGACGACAAGCCGGTAAGCACGCGCGTCCACGTGCAGCTTGTCTTCCATCATTACGAAAACGGAAGCACGCAGACCACTCCCGGCCCCACTGCGGACGTGACCACCGACGCGACCGGGCACGCGACCGGCCAGGTAGCCGTAGGCGCTCCGCAATACTCCAGTGCCGAGCTGATGGCAACCGCTACGGCAGTGCAGCCGGGCACGCGCAATCCCGGCGACGAGAGCTACCTGTGGATCATGGGCGCGGGCGAGACCGGCTGGGACTCGAGCTACGGGACCACGCAGATCGTCGCCGACAAGAAGTCTTACGCGCCCGGCGACACCGCGCACCTTAGCATCGTGTCGGAGACCGAAGGGTTCTATGCGCTGGTCGTCGCGCAGGGCTACACCGTGCAGATGCGCAACGTCATGCACTCCGATGGGAAGACGATCTCGTTCGACCTGCCCATCACCGCCGACTCGCAGCCGAACGTCACGGTGGACGCGCTCTTCATCAAGGACAACACCCTCTACCAGGCTTCGAAAGTCTTGAAGGTGCCTCCGACCCAGCAGCAGTTGCAGGTGGAGATCACGCCGGCGAAGGACGTCTTCCAGCCGCAGCAAAGCGCTACGTATGACGTGGTGACGCGCGACTTCGCCGGCAAGCCGGTCAGCGCGGATCTCAGCTTCGGTGTAGTCGACGAGGCGATCTACTCGCTCTATCCCGATTCGAGCGGCGACATGGTCCGCTCGCTCTACCCGCAACGCTACGTGGACTCGCAGATCGATTCATCTCTCGACTACTACTTCAGCGGCGAGGCCGGAACCAAGTCGCCCCTGCTGGCCATGCGCAACGCGCACTATCATCCGCAGCTCGCCCAGGTAAAGCCCGGCAACGAAGCCCAGCCCCGCGTCCGCAAGGCGTTCCCCGACACCGCATTCTGGGCGCCGAACGTACACACTGATGCCACCGGACACGCGCGCGTCTCGCTCACCTTCCCCGACTCGCTTACCACCTGGCGAGCCACGGTCCGCGCCATCACGCCGGACTCGAAGGCCGGCTCCGCCATCAGCCGCGTGCTGGTGCGCAAGAACGTGATCGTGCGCATGGGCACGCCGCGCTTCCTGCTGAAGGGCGACGAGATCACCGTGCCCGTAATCGTCCACAACTATCTCGACACCGCGAAGCAGACCACATTGTCACTGAAGGTCGCAGGGCTGGACACGGTTGCCGGCTCGCAACAGAGTGTCATGGTTCCCAGCAAAGGCGAGGGCACGGTGTTGTGGCGCCTGCGCGCATCGCAGGTGGGCACTGCCGATCTCACCGCTTCCGCCATCACCGACGCGGAATCCGATGCGCTGGAGTTGACCTTCCCGGTCGAACCCGCCGGCGTGGCCAAGACCCTGGCGCAAAGCGGAGTGCTGGCACAGACAGCCGCACAGGCCACAGCCAGCATTGTGTTCCCGGCCAGTACGGACGCGGCTGCGCACTCGCTGCACATTGAAGTCAGCCCATCCATCGCTGGCTCGCTCTTCTCCGCGCTCGACTACCTCACCAGCTATCCGTACGGCTGCACCGAGCAGACCATGTCCAGCTATCTGCCGAACGTCATCGTCGCCGAGACGCTGCAGCGTCTGAATGTGAACGGCCGCATCGACGACGCCGACCTGCGCGCCAAGATGCAGGCCGGCCTGGAGCGCCTGAAGGACTACCAGCACGACGACGGCGGCTGGGGCTGGTGGAAGGAAGATGAAAGCCGCGTCTATATGACTGCGTACGTAGTCAGCGGCATCGGCATGGGCTCGAAGTTTATGCCGCTCACCAACGACCAGCGCCAGATGCTCGACCGCGGCAAGGACTACCTGCAAAAGCAACTCGCACAGCACCCGCGCATGCGTCCCCAGCTGCGTGCCGCCGTGGTGTATGCCCTGGCCGAGGCCGGCGACACCAATCTAAGCGCCGCGCTCGATGCGCAATGGTCAAGCCGGAAAGATCTGGAACCTGAAGCGCTCGCCATGACCGGGCTCGCCATGCTGCAGGTGCAGGACGCGCGCGCCGCGCAAGTCGCCAGCTTGCTTGCGTCCGAGGCGGTGCATCAGGGTGACCTGGTTTCGTGGAATGGCTCGTATGTCCCGCTGCTGGACGCCGACTATAACAACGACGCCGAAGCGACCGCCTACGCCGTGCGCCTGCTGGCGAAGGTCGACCCCAACAATTCGCTGCTGGGCGGCGCGGCGCAGTGGCTGATGCTCGAGCGCAACGGCGGCGAGTGGTGGGACTCCACCGAGCAGACTGCGATGGTCCTCTTCGGGCTGGTCGACTACCTCGCCGCATCGCATGAGCTCGAGTCCGACTTTACCGCCGACGTGCTCGTCAACGGCCACTCCGCCGGCCAGCGGCACTTCACCGCCGCCGATGCTGTAGGCGGCAATTCGCTCGCCCTCGACATCGACGCTGCACATCTGCAAGCCGGCAGCAATAGCGTGCAGATCGTCCGGCGCAGCGGCAGCGGGCGTGTCTACTGGTCCGCGCGCGGGCAGTATTACTCCACGGAGAAGAAAGATTTCCAGGCGGGAACGATGTCGCTGAATCTGACTCGTGATTACTACAAGCTGCAGCCGGCGCAGAAGAACGGCAAGATCGTCTACACCCTGCAACCCCTCAGCGGCACTGCGCAGGTGGGCGATGTGCTCGCCGTGCACGAGGCCATCAACGGCACGCCCATGCGCTACCTGATGCTGGAAGACCCGATCCCTGCTGGCACGGAGTTTGTGCAGAGCGAAGACAGCTATCCACTCGATCAGCGTCCCGGCGGCTGGTACGACTGGTTCACCCGCCGCGAATACCACGACGATCACGCCGCCTTCTTTGCCGACGACTTTACTGGCCGCCAGGAGATCTTCTACATGATCCGCGTAGTCAATCCGGGCGCATTCCAGATCAGCCCGGCGCGCGTAGAGCCGATGTATCAACCGGGAGTGCAGGCTACCAGCGATGTGCTGCAACTGCAGGTGCCTGCGCCGGCGCCGCCCAGCGGATCGCAACCAGGAGGTGCACAATGACGGCCCGCTCACCATCCGTGCTGCGCCCCGCTCTCACTCTCTTCAGCATCCGGTTGGTCCTCGAGCAGATCGGTCTCGCGCTGCTCGTCTTTCTGCTCTATGTTGTGTGGTTGCGCATGCCGGATGCAAGCGTACTCGAAGTGATCGGCTCCGCCGCGCTCGCTCTCGTCATCCTCGCGGTTGCAGGTGCGGGCGAGTCCGTTCTCATCCTGCGTCTCGCGGATCATCCACGCACGCCGTCGAGGCTTTTGCGCGGCACTCTGCTGCTCCTGGCTGGCGTTGCTCTGTGGTTTGCCTGGAGCGCGCTGCTCGACCGCCTCGATGCCAACGATTTTCTGTACGCGGGTTATTGGAACTCGCGGTTTCCCCACTCCCTGCGGAACTTCTTCTCGTTCGAGCACATTCTGGTCTGGCTGCAATGGCTATGGGCCATCCTGCAGTGGATCGGCGCCGGTATCATCACCCTCTTCGTCTTCGCCGCGACCGCGAGCACCCGCCCGTTGCGCGCTGCGCTGCGCGGTCTGCGTTCCGTCACTTATTGGGTCACGGTGGTTATCGGAATCGCCTGCGCAACCGTGCTCACGGCTTCGCTGATTGACTGGACGCCCGGGCACGGCCTGCGCATCGAAATGATGAGCCTCGTCGCCCGCCTGGCCGTCGCTGTGTTCATCGTGGCCGGGATCGCGTGTCTCCTGCTGGCCGTCGTCGCCGCGTGCGTCCGGCAAACCGACGCGCTCTATGCCGCGCCCGCAGGCACGCCGGCGGAGAGCCAGCCGCGCACCGCAGATAATCCGTAGCGGGCGATCAGCGCGCCCACCCGTTCCGCTGCCGCACGGTGAGCGCGCTCGCTCTCCTCAAATGAATTTGCGTGGGCCAGAGCTCCCTCAATTGCATTCACCGGCATAGTGGTTGCAGCGGTCGTATTTCCTTTGCCGGCGGTTTCGCCCGCCAGCACCTCCACCAACCCCTCGCGCAGCCACAGCGGAGCGCGCTCACCGGCCTCGGCCTCAACCAGCACGTGCAGCATTTCGTGCAGCAGTGTCGCCGAAAAGGAGCGCCCATGCGCGCGCAGCACAGCGTCCGGTTGCAACACGATCAACTTGCTTCGCGTACTTGCCAGCGCCCACCCCGGCTGCGCCGTCAGTTGACGGAAGATCTCCGTAGTCGGCGCGAACACGATCTCAGGCGAAATCGCAAGCCGCGGCGGAAATCGCTTCTGTGCCTCGCTCCATGTTTGCTCCAGCGCTGCGCGTCGCTCCGTCGTCGACGCCTGAGTGGCCCGTACAGTAAGCGCGCCCACGCGCGTCTCCTGCCAACCGCCATCGTCCGGCGCAATGCGCACGGCCGTCCCTGGAAAATAGAACGCAAGAATCTCGCGCGCGTTCCTGCCCTCCGTGGCCATCTCCGTGGCGCCTTCCTGGCACAGGCCAACTCCGTGGCCATGGCCGCGTCCATCGATCTCCAGCGCGCCGTTCCTCACCGCGAGTTCGTATGCATCGCTGCGCACGCGGTCCCAACCCAGTGCACGCCCAATCCCAAAGCGCAGCGCGCTGGTTGAGACAGTTGCACTCGCGCCGTCACTGCCGGTGAAGACAATCCGCAGCGCACGATGCGACGCACTCCGCTCCATCACCCGCGCCGCCACGATGTTCGTGGGAATGTGCCATCCTTCTGCCTGAGCGATGGCAGCGAGCTTGGTCAGCGGAATCTCCGTGTGCCACGCGGCCGTATCGCGCCGCACGCAGTATGGATCGGCATGGCTGCGCAGGTAGGGCACGCCCCGCAGCTTCGGCCACACCGCGCCTGCGTCCTCAGTCAAGCCACCGCAGTTCTGGCTGAAGAAGGCCTCCGCCCGCCCATTCCCGAACCAAAGCGTTTCGCCCGCGGTCGCGTTGGTCGCATCCTCGATGGCCGCCGGAACAGGTTCCAGTCGCATTGCCTGGCACTCGGTGCTGTCGCACAGTTCCGCCGCCAGATGGCCCGGTGCTGCTGCGAAGTGGTTGCCGTTCAGCGCATACGTCCGCGCCAGAATAGCCAGCGCGCGCAGCGATTCCGCCGGCTCGCCCGGCGCTGCTTCCGCATTCAGCACCGCGGCGACATAGCGTTCGCTGGGAATCGTCAGCACCACATCGATCTCATGGCCGGGTCCGCTCGCCCGCAGATGCCACCGCCCCGCTGCGGTACGCGCATCGCCCGTCGCCTCGTCGGTAATGCGCAGCGTTCCGCCCGCGAAGACCTCCATTGTCCCAGCAACATGCAGCGGCTCAGTCAGGAACTCGTGCCTACATTGCACGCAGCGCGCAACCCATGAGTTGGGACCAATCGGCGTCACCGTCACCGAGCGAAGCGCACGAGTCGAGAACAGCGCGACCGACACATCGCGTCCTCCGCCGTCGCCCACCGCAGCCGCCTCGAGGCCCGCAGGCAGAATCATCAGCGTCAGGATCGCCAACCAGGGCCCCCACTTCGCTCGGCCCCTCACCGCGGGCCTGCACCGGCAACCAACTGGAAGAACTTCTGCGCCAGCGAAGCAGCGGTGCCGCCATCGCCATGCGGAACATAAATCACGATCACCATGCGCCCCGGAATCCCGCCGGCAAACCACCCGTGTGTCCACGCTTCGCGGACGTCGCTCGCCGTTCCCGTCTTACCCAGAATTGTCACGCCCGGTACTGCCGCCGGATTGGCCATGCCGTACCCGACCGAGTCCTGTAGCCCGCGCGCCACGGGTCCCGCCGGTGACATCCGTTCCAGCAGATCGCGGTAAGCCATGGCGAGTTCGAGTGGCGATGTGGTCACTCCCACCAGCCCCAGCACCGCAAGCTGGCGCTGCTCCACGTTCGCGGCCCCCATCGGCGAGTGGGGTAGACCCGCGTCGTTGAGTGCCGCCTCCAACTCTGCGCCGGAGTAGCGCCGCGCCATCTCCGCGAACCACGTATTGCACGACTCAGCTAGCGCGCTCTCCGCGGTGAAGACCGGGTGGTCCGCCGGATGGGTACACGGCAGCGCGCGGCCACCCACGTGTAGATTGCGACGGCAGTAGACCTCCATCTCCGGATTCACGATGCTGTGCTCCAGCGCATATTCGAGCAGCAGCGGCTTCACCGCGGAGCCAAGAGTAGCTCGTCTGGGCTTGCCTGCCGAGGCCAGCACCGCCCCCGTCCGCGTGTCCAGCACCACGGCGGAGGCCTGCGTTCCGCGCAGCACCTGCGCCAACGCGTCCTTCACCGGCAGTGCATGCGCAGACACGCAGCCCGCAATCAACAGCACTGCCGCCAACACGTTCATCAACCCTTTGCGCACACCTGCATTATCCACCCGCGCGCCGAACAGCGCCCGCGCCGAAACGCGTGCCAGAATCCTGCCGGAACGTGTTCTACAAGCGAGCCGAGCGCACGGCCGCTGCCAGCTCGCGCAGAATGTCCACCGTCTCCGGCCAGCCGATGCACGCATCGGTCAGGCTCTGGCCGTAGACCAGTGGCTTACCCTTGGCCAGCTTTTGCGCGCCGGCTACCAGGTTGCTCTCAATCATTACGCCGATAATGCGCCGATCGCCCGCCGTGATCTGCCCGGAAATGTCGCGCGCCACCAGCGCCTGGCGCGTATAGTCCTTGCTGCTGTTGGCGTGCGAGCAGTCGATCATGATGCGCGCCGCCAGCCCGGCCTTCTCCATTTGCCGGCCCGTCGCATCCACCGACGCAGCGTCGTAGTTCGTCGAACTGCGGCCGCCGCGCAGAATAATGTGGCACTCGGGATTGCCCGTGGTGGCAAAGATCGCCGTCTGTCCGTTCTTGGTCCCGCCGAGAAACGTATGTTCATGCCCCGCGGAAAGAATTGCGTCGATGGCGATCTGCACGTTGCCCGACGTGCCGTTCTTGAAGCCGACCGGGCACGACAGGCCGCTCACCAGTTGCCGGTGCACCTGGCTCTCCGTCGTCCGCGCGCCGATAGCGCCCCACGTCACCAGGTCGACGAAGTATTGCGGCGAAATAATATCGAGGAACTCGGTGCCCGCAGGCACGCCCATCTCCGCCAGATCGAGCAGCAGATGCCGCGCCAGGCGCAGCCCATCGTTGATCTTGTACGACTGGTCCAGGTGCGGATCGTTGATCAGGCCCTTCCATCCAATCGTCGTGCGCGGCTTCTCGAAATACACGCGCATCACGATGCAGAGGCCATCGGCCAGCTCCGCCATCACCGGCTTCAACTTCGCTGCGTACTCGCGCGCGGCCTTCGGATCGTGAATGGAGCACGGCCCCACAATCACCAGCAGGCGCGGATCGCGCGCGGCCAGAATCTCGCTGACCTGATGGCGCGCGTTGAAAACGGTTGTCGAAGCCGCCTCGGAGATGGGCAGTTCCTCATCCAGAAACACCGGAGGAAGAACCACCTTGGTCCACTTAATTCGGAGATCATCTGTGCGGTGATGGATAGGCATGCGATCGTACGGGACCATCTGGACCACGCGATAAATCCGCGAAAAGCGCCGACGCGGCCCGTCTTTCGAGTGTATCAGGCAGAGCCCTTGCCGGCGCGTGATGCTACCGCAGCATTGCAACCACCGCATCGCGCGCAGGCACGCTCATGGTGAACTTCCGCCCGATCTGCGCAATCGCTGTGCCTCCCCACACATCCTCCGCGGACACGAACTCGCCCGCTGCCAGCGTCACCGTCACCTGCTTGTCAGTGCGCGCAGGGTTTGTCACCCAGATGTGCGTCCCGCCCTCGCCCTGATGCAGTCGCGCTTGCACCGTGGCATCATCGATCGCGATCTGCGGCGTCACGCCCGCCATCTTCAGAAAGCCCGCAAACAGTTCCTTCGTCGCCGCGCCGTGATGCAGGTAATAGCCCGCGCCGGGAAAGGAACCCATCAGCAGCGTTCGCCCCTGCCCCAACGTGTTTTCCACTGCAGCGGTATTCCCATTCGAATACTCCCCCGCAGCCTTGCCTCCGGCTAGGTCATAATCCTGCCGGAAGTAGCGTCCATAGACCTTGTTGCCGTTGACCTCAAACATCAGTTGTTCCGACAGGTCAGGATCGAGCTCGACATACTTCTCGCGCGCTCCAAACAGCGCATCCAGACCGAAGTTTGGCTGCACGGTGCCCACGTGGCCCCGGTCGCCGAAGTACGCCGGCAGCCCTTCGCAGATTAATGTTCCTCCATTGCGCACATATTCCTTCAGCCGCTCCGCCGTTTCCCGCTTCAGCATCACCGGATACGCAAGGTAGACCAGTTTGTACTCGTCCATATTCTCCAGCGCCACAAAATCCGCCAGAATATTCTGGTCGAAAAATGCCTGGTACGCCCCGCGGATCGACTGCGCGTAGTATTCCGTGCCGCCCTGCTGCACGTAGTTGAACAGTTCCGACTCCGGCACAAACACCAGGCCCACATCGCCCTTCACCGGGTGCGACTTCCAGACCTCGGGATGCGCATTCGCCCACTTGGCCACCTTGCCCGCCATCTCCGCGCGCGGAGTGACGGAGCCATCCATCGCAAACGGCCCGAACGCTCCGAACAGCGGCCCATCCAGCAGCGGCCTCCAGCGCGGATACAGAATCCCCCGCGCGCCGCTCGCGCACGAGATCAAATTCCAGATGCGCACATCCTCAGCGTCCGGCTGGCGTCCATCCTCACGCGGCCGCCCAATCACCTGCGGCTGCATCCACAGCGGCCCGCCCTCCGCCTCCGCGTGCCAGAACGGCTTGCCGCGCGCGCCCGCCCGCGCCAGGTCCATCGCCTGGTACTGCAGCCACGGCGCATTTCCATGGCGCGAGGCCACCCACGTCAGTCCCCACACATCCATCATCGCCGCCGACCGCCATTCGTTGTGCGCCGACGAAGGCAGCGACTCCAGCGTTCCCGCCACACCATGCGCGCATACCAGGTGGTGCGGATCGAGCCTGCGGAACAGATCGACGCGCCACTTCAGCAAGCGAAACGCATCGTCGACGCGAAATTGTAACCAATCCAGTCCCTCGGCATACCCGCCCAGGCTCTCCGGCGGATCGACATCCTCCCACGTCTCGAAGCTGTACCGTCCCCACGCCTTGCCCAGCGCCTGCAGCGACGGGTAGCGCGCCTGCAGCCACTCGCGCAGCTTCCGCCTGGTTCCCTCGCAATAGCAATTCATCTTGCCTCTGCCGCCGCCGGGGTACGTGTTCTCGTTCCAAAGATCGTAGCCCAGCAGCGCGGGATGGCTCCTGTATCGCTCGATCAGCGCCGTCAGAAATCGTTCCGCCGCCGCCTGCGCTTCCGGGTTGTCGAGACACAGCCCCGGAAATCCGCCCACCGCCGTGCTCTCGCCAATCTCGCTGTTCTGGACCGAACCATCGCTCGCCTTGTACCTCGCCCCCGCGTACCTGCGGAAGGCCCACTCCGGCGCGCAGGTTGTGAACTCTGCGATGATCACCTTCAGTCCGTTCGCTGCCGCCAGGTCCATCATGCGGTCGTAGTCGGCCCAGTCGAACTTGCCCGGGGCCACCTCGATCGCGCTCCACAGAAACCAGTGGCGAAATGTATTCATCCCCACGCGCGCCGCGGTCGCGTGGTCGCGCGCCCAGTCCTCCGCCGGCGGGTTGGACTTGCGGAAGTACACCGCGCCGTACGGAAACACCGACCCCATCGCAACTTCCTTCGTGTGCACCGGTCCCTGGGCGAAGGCCTCTACTCCCTCCATCCCCGGCAGGCCTGCGGCACGTCCCACTGCAGCCGAGGCGCTCACCAACGCCGCAGCCCGCACAAAGTCCCGCCGCGTAACCTCCAGGTTTCCCTTCATCGCGTTGTTGCCTACTGAAGATTCGAGGTCATCCACTTCACGGCCTCGTCCAGCATGGAGTTGGGCAGGCGGTTGTAGTCCCACGGTTCCTGCAGCCCGATCTTGTCGCCGGCGCCATAGAGCGTATACACCTGCTTTGCCTGATTCACCGCGGCTTCCACGTCCTTCGGCGTAGCGTCGCGGTCCAGTTGCGGCTCCACCACCAGCACCGGACGAGGCGCAATCATGCCCAGCAGGTCCTGATAGTCGTAGGGAATCTGCGCCTCATGTCCGACGAAGAATCCCAACTTCGGAATCAGGTCGCGCTCCATGGCATACCGCGCCACGCCGCCATCGCCGATGTTCGGCGTGTCCGTACGCATCGGCGTGAAGCCCGCGACCGAGACGATGCCCTTGACCCGCGGATCGAGCGCCGCCTCGTACACCGCTACATTGCCGCCCAGCGAGTAGCCAAACAGGTAGATCCGGTTCGGATCGACCAGTTCATTCGTCGTCAACGCGGTCACGGCCGAGTGCGCATCCTCCACCAGCCGTCCCATGTGCGACCACTGTGGGAAGCGTTGGTAGAACGGCCCCGTCTCCGTCAGCCGGCTGCCGAATCCGCTCTGGTCATAGGCCAGCACCGCGTAGCCCGCATGCACCAACGCCAGAATCGGATGCAGGTCGGAGTGGTAGACCCACATGTAACCTAATGGGTAGCTATATCCATGCAGCCAGATCACCGTCGGCAGCTTCTTGCCTGCGGGTGTGTCCTTCGGATAGTACAGATCGCCGCCGATCCCTCCAAACGTCACATGCCGCGAGGCCGCCTCGCTCTTCTCCGGCTCCAGCCAGCCATACGAATTCCCGCCATTGCTGATGACCCACAGCGGCAGGTTCGGCGCCAACTGTCCGGGACTTGGCGCCGCACCTCCAACACCGATATACGTCGCCGGGACATTCGCGATAGGCGCAGCCGGTGCTCCTGCTCCGAAGCCCAGGCCTCCGCCCCGCCTTGCCGGCGCTGCCCCTGCTACTCCTGCAGCACCCGCTGGGGGAGCCGTCGCCAACCCCGGCCCAGCCGCTGCACCCGCACCAGACGCCGCTCCAGTGCCCGTCGCACCCGGACGCGCTGCACCCGGCCCGCCCGGCCCCGCACCACCGCCAAACCCGCGGAATGCACTATCCGCAGCCGACAACGCCAGCGGCGTCGGCCCCAGCATCGCGAGAACCACCTTGCGGTCCGCTTCCGCCTTCTTCTCCCAATCCGCCACCGAACTAATCGTGCCGCCCGAACCCGATATCAGCAACTCATCGCTCTTATGCGCTGGATACTTCGCCAGATCGAGCGTTGTCTTCGTGTCCGCCTTCCATTGGGCCCAATCCCATTGGAAGATCAGGTTGTTCGTCCACTTCTTCGTCGACCGCCCAAACTGCTGATCCAGCCAGTCCATATCGGCCTCCCGGTCGTCCGCGCCGTGGAAGCCGGGAACCATCAGTGTAGCGATGTGGTCGGCAACGCCGAGCAGTTTGAAAACCTTCAGAGCGGTGTAATAGGTCTGCTCATTCCCCCAACTGCTGGACACCTGATCGCTCTTCCCAAAGACCATCAGAATGGACCGTGGCGCAATCATCGCGGCCAGCGAATTCCCATCCACCGGCAGCCGGTCCTCGCGCCCCGCAAAGAAGCGCAACTGCGGCGCAAACCATGTGGGGAACGAGCGCGTTGTCGATTCGATGCCTTCGCCAAAGCCCCGCTCGCCGGTCGCGCGCCACGGCAGCACGCCGCCCACGCCGGTGCTTCCCGCAACCACTGCCGCGATGCGCGTATCCATCGCAGCCGCAATCGCCACCATCTTCCCGTCGCGCGAGTAGCCGGTGATGGCGATGTGCTTCTGGTCAACCTGCGGCAGCGTGTCCAGATAGTCGACAACCAGGCTCGCAGCCCACGCCCTGCGCGGCAGCGTCGCAAAATCATAGTCCGGATAAAGTGGAGCCAGCCCGGCAGCATCGTCCATAGCGTCGTTACCGGCATAGCCCGCCGCAATGTAACCACGCGGGATCACCGTACTGGCCCAACCAGCCAGGCTGGTGCCAATCATCACCGGGAACGGTCCCTTCCCGTCGGGAATATACACGCGCACCCGCATCGTGGCTTGGTCGCCCGGGCCAAATACCAGGCTCACATTGCGCACCAGGTAGCCGTTCGGGTCATGCCGCTCATCCAGAACATTCACCTTCGAAATCTTTGGCTTCGGCGGAAACGTGCCCCACACATACTTCTGCTCGAGTTTGGAGATCTCCTCCCGCCGCGCCGCCCACTGCGCCGCTGTCGTCACCTTGTGCCCATCGAAGAACGTCAGCGGATCGGGCATCAGGTTCTGCCGCGGCAGCGAGTTGAAGTCCGGCGGCAGCGCATTCGTGTCCTTAATCCACCTGTCAAAGCTTCCCCCCGGGACTGGCGGCAGAATCTTTAGCAATTTATCCCGATACTCCTGCCGCTGCTCGGTCGTCATCGGTGCCTGTTTTTGCGCACGCGCGACCGTGCCGAGAAGAATTCCTGACAACGCTGCCCCAATCAGGGCACGATTCGTGAACCTCATGAGCTGCCATCCTTGCCGTCAGCCGATGCCTGTCCCGCCGACCCTCGCATCGTGGGCCTCGGCAGCGACCGTATTTCGGCAATGGAATTGTTTCCAGCTTCCGGCGGCGAAACTATAACCCGCCGCCACCTGAGCGGTCAAACCAGGAGCAGCAGCGAGCTTCAGAAGCCGCTGAAAAACTCCGTTTCGTTTCCGTTTCGTTAAGGGCACGGATTTATCCGTGCCGCAAACGCCGCAGAATAGATAGGGCTTTAGCCCCTGAGGTCACCCTCCAACCACCGCACTTATGCAGTGCGCGCTTCCAGCAGCGCGTTCACCCGCGCCATCACCTCGAACGCATCGGCCACATACACCACATCGGCCTTGCCCCGCGTCCAGCCGCAGTTCGCATCCAGGCTGATCGCCCGCCGCTCGCCGATAAAGCGCCAGCCCACCGCATGCGGCTCTTCGCCGTGGCAGCAGGTGGAGAGCCCCTTGGCGTGGCGCGGAGTCGAGCCGGTCTGGCCGATCTGATTCAGGTGCGTCAGGAACGGCAGCACCGGCTGCTCGTCGCCGCCCTCCGCCTTCTGATCGGCCAGCGACTTGCTACTGCCCAGCGACGCGCCCGAGAGGCGCAGAAATGCGAGTATCTCCTCACCCGCCTTCGCAACATGGGTCTGCCCGTCGGGCTGCTTCTTGGTCCAGCCGGCCCCGGCCACAAACAGCAGCCGCGCGTCCGGACGGATCGTCTGCGCGTCGAGCATCGGCGAGCGAAAGCCTTCGACGACCGTCCTCAGCGGAGGTAATGCGACCGCGACCGCCTCAACCTGCGCGGCAGCGGGTTCGCCCGCATAGGCCGCATGAGTGCCCGCGTCCAGCAACAGGAACCATGGCCTCGCATCGCGGCTGATCACCGCTTCCACGCGCTGGCGATAGAACCACCGCGTCACCTCAATCGAACCCGCACCCGCAATCGCCGTGATGTGCGTATCGATAAATCCGCCCAGCCGATGCGCCACTCCCGCCGCAACCCGCACCAGCCGCGCGCTGCCCGGGGCCAGCACGATGCTCGCCCCCGCCGCCCGGCACAGTGCCTCGCAACCCGCAGCGTCCGATGCGTATCGCGCCTGCACAAACGCCTCGCCCTCGACCGCCAGCAGCCGCGCACCCGCCGCCGCCACCGCACTGGCCGCAGCCTGTGCATCGCGTCCAAGAATGCCAATCGCCAGCGTCGCGCCCATCCGCTGCGACAACTCCACGCCCGCGGTCACGGTCTCCAGCGAAGCCTTGGTCAGCGCTGCCCCGCTATCATCCACATGCGTCAAAACCAGAATCGTTTCCATCGTGCTCATTCCGCAGCCATCCATTCCACCAGCTCACACGCAATCGCATCGGGCGCCATATTTTTCTCCACGCGCGTCTCGCGCTGTTGTTTGGGCAGGCTCGCTGAGACGTAGCGCAGGCCATTCGCCTCCAGCTTCACCGCCTTCGCCTTCTGCAGCGCGGGCATCATGCTGCGCATGTTCTGCATGCCGGTCTGCGGATTGTTGCGCGGCTCCGCCAGGTTCCCCGTCGCCCAGCCCAGCACCGCCGGCGCACCTGCACATACTGACACCTGGTGCTTGCCGCCTTCCACCCGCTCCAGCACCTCGAACGATCCATCCTCGCGCACCGCAATCTGGTCGACACCCTGGAACTGGTCCGCGATCCCCAGCCGCTCGCCCACAAGCTGCAATGTCACACCCGCCCCGCGTGTGGCCGACTCCCATCCACCAAACAGCAGCAGCCGCTCGCGGTCCAGCCCCGGCAGTGCCGCAATCGCCTCAGCCAGCGCGGCCGCGGTCGCGTGCGCATCCGTGAAGCCGCCGATCGGCCCGTCGATAGGCACCAGCTCAAACGCAGCCTTCTGCCCAACCGTCATCATCACCTGCTGGAGCTTGGCCTTCGGCCCCAGGCTCACCAGCCAAACCTTGCTGCCGGCAACGCTCGCCGCCAGCCGCGCCGCCTCATACAGCGCGCAGCCGGCCCATGGATCGAGCACCGCGGGCAGCACCATCTCATTCTTCAGCCCTGGCCCAGTGGGCCCGCTCACCGGCTCCAAAGTCTGCAGCGGATCCGGTACGATCCCCGCGCAGACAACGATATGCAGTGCAATGGGATCGCTCATTCGAAAGTGCCTGTGACGGAACAGCCCCAGGCCCGCCTTTCTGGAAGGAGTACCTCATATCCCGTGTGCATCGGCAGGTCGTCCTTTGAGGGAACTGACTTCACAAGCCGCGCCTGATAGTCCCCGGGAGCAATTCGATGTTCGTACCAGTGCGCGGAATAGACTGGGCCGCCCAAGCATTCGATCCTCTCACCATTGACATTCATGTCTACGTAGATCTCATCGTTACACGCTGCATTTGCGATGTTTCCTCCACAAAACCCAGGACGAATGCGGATTCCAGTGATGTGGACCTTGAGGGGAAAATCAACCCCCGGCTTAACGCCTGCCGGCCCTTGCCCAACTCGTGTCTTCTGCCCATAGACAATGGAACAGGCAAGAAGCGCCAACGCTACGACGAATTTCCTCATGTGTGGCCTCCAAAACTTGACGGCAAAACGTCAGTTCTCCGCCGAATGCAGCCCGCCAGCGCCAGCGCGGAACTCGACATTTGCATGCGCGCAGTTCCACAGACACGCGCCGCAATGCACGCACTTCTCGCGCTCGAAGGCGATAGCGCCGTCCGCCAGTGTAATCGCCTGGCCCGAGCACATCGCCACACACGTTTTTTCCGCGCACGCCGCGCACAGCCGCGGCTCGCGGAAGACCACGTGATCGGCAAATCCGGGCAGCGCCTGCACCTTGCCGCCCATCAGCAGCGCATCCTGCTGCGTCACCAGCAGCCGCCCATCCAGCTCGATATCCGGCCAGCCGCGCGCGGTCAGCAGCGCATCGTGCAGCGGACATCCGCCCGCATTGGCGGCGCGCACCAGCCGCTCCGCTTCCTTCTTTGGCACGCCCACGCTCTTCGCCGAGAACCGCCGAATCTGTTCCCACGCCGGCGGAGTCTTCCCGTTCAGCGAAATCCACCCGCGCGTCAGCCCGGCCAGCGCCATGCCCACCATCCCCGTTACCACTCCGCGATGGAACCCCACGCGCGCATTCGCAGCCTGCTGCGCCTCGCGCTCGATCCGGCTTGCCCGTCTGCGCGTCTCATAGGTGGCCGCGAGATTCTGCTGCGTAAACTCCTTGCCCGCGCGCAGCAGCTCCACCACCGCATCGGCGAGTTGCGTGCCGGTAGTCCAAGCCTCATCCACACCCGATCCGGTCAGCATATTCGTGCTGCCCGAGCCCTCTCCGATGCGCGCAAACCCATCGCCCGTCAGGAACGGCTCGCCATGCTTGCCCGACTCCTGCAGTGACTTCGCGCCCCACGAGCGCAGCGTCCCATCCTTCAAATAACGCCACAGCGCCGGGTGCTGAATGTAGTGCTGCAAATAGCGGTACGCCGTCCGCGAAGGATCGCCCAGCCACGACGGCACGAAAATCCCCACCGACGCCAGCCGCTCCGGATGTACATACAGGAAGCCGAAGATCTCCGGCTCGGGATAGCCAAACGTATGCCACACCACGCCGGGCTGCAGTGGCGTGTCCTCCGCCGACTCCGGCAGTTCGATCACCATCTTCATGCCCAGCGCCCAGTCGCTCTGCGCATGTCCTGGCGGCAGGCCAAGCTTCCGGTCGATCGCCTGACCCACCGCGCCCACCGGCCCATCGCCCACCACGGTCAGTGGCGCCCGCACATCCATTCCCGGCATAAAGCCCGCAGCCGGCGCGCCTGCGCGGTCCACGCCCTGGTCGCTGAGCCGTATACCCTTGACCTCTTTGTCCGCGAAGATCGGCTCACTCACCGGCGTTCCAGGCCATATCTGCACCAGCCCGCTGCCCATCAACTGCGCCCCCACCCACTGGTTGAACTGGCCCAGCGACAACACCAGCCCGCCATGCTTCTTCAGGAAGCCCGGCGTCCACGGCAGCTCGAACGCGTCGTCGTCCACGCGCACCACCCACCGGTCCAGCGCGCGCAGGAAGAAATCGCCGACCCGCAGCGCAAACGAACGGCGGCTGGCGCCGATCGGGTCCAGCAGATACAGTACCCGCTCCTCGGTCACCGCAGCGGCCATGGGAATCTCCGCCGGATTCAACTCGGGAAAGGTCTCGCGGATGCCCTGCGCCCGTGTCACCACGCCGCTCACGCCCGCGGCAATATCGTCGGCGCGCTCGTAGCACAGCACCTGCAGCGGCATGCCCGGAGCCACCCGGCTGGCAAACGCGGGGTCGTCCGGACGCTCATTCCACGCGCGCGTCAGCGTGGTCAGGAAGCCGCCCATCGCCGGGCCAAAGCCGACGCAGGCGATGTCCACCTCCATCGTCTGCCGCGCCGTCTCAGCGGCCAGTTCTTCGCCGGCAATAACTTCTGCACTCATGCTGGATAGTCCAGTGCTTCGGGAATCATCACCTTGGTCAGCGTGTCCGCGGCCCGGTCCTTGGCCAGCCGCGAGCCGCTCAAGCAGGTGGCCAGCTTGTTCTGCAGGCGTTGGAACGCCCCCGCTCCGGCGCAGCCTGCGCACGGTCCGGCTTTCGGCGGATGGCTGCCGTCCGGGCTTATTACGTCAATCGCAATCGCGGTGATGCCCGGCATTGTCTCCTCGAGCTCTTCCAGTTCCTCCACCGTAAAGCAGTGGGCGCAGCCTTCCGCGTCCCACGCCGGATGGCGGTTGTAGCCAAACACCAGCTCGCAGCAGATGCGCGACACTTCGCCGCTGGCCCGCGCCGCCTGCGTGTGGCACAGGTCGCTCAGGAACTGCACCGTCCCTGCCAGCCCTTCGGCGGCAACGTCATCGTCTCCGCCGCGCGCCTCCAGTTCCAGCACGTCCAGGATCTGGCAGCGCGAGGCCAGCAGCCAGCACAGCGCATCGGCCAGCGCAAACGTCACGCCCTGCCTCTGCCCGTGATACAGTTTGTTGCCCTCGGGGTCGGTGGCCTTCTGCAGATGCGTCAGCGTCCATAACCACATCTCCATCGCCGAAGCCAGCGTGCACGCCCCGGTCCCCGGCCGGATGCCGGCGATCTCCCGCATCGAACGGATCCACGCCCGGAACTGCGCCAGGAACACCTCGCTGGTCATGGTCACCGTCAACTGTCGCCGCTGCACCGCTTCCGGTCCCTCGTAGGTCGCTTCCAACTGCGCATCCATCCACTTGTTGGCCAGGAATCCCGGACAATCCTCGGTAATGCCGTAGCCGCCCATCAAGCTCACTGCTTCGCGCATCATGTTGGCGCCGTGGCCGGTGTTCCACAACTTGGTCGCCGGGCACAGCACGTCGGCTTCGGAGTCCTTCAGCACAAAATCCACCAACGGATCGGCCGCCAGTTCCGGCAGCCGCGGATCGTCGGGCGGGAGCACCAGCAACTCGATCGCCCGCCGCTCGCTCTCCCGCAGCGCCCGCATCTCCGCCCGCTTGCCCACCACGCCGCGCTCTTTCAGGATCGCGCTCTTCCGCTTCTCCACCGGGTCCAGTTCGTCGAACAGCCGCGCCGCAGCAAACCCCAATGACGCCGCCGCCTCGCCCGTGGCCCACACATCCACCAGCCGGTGAAGCGCATCCTCGCGTGCCTGGATGCCCGACTCGTAGCGTGTCGACCCTGGTCGCGCGCCCGCCGATCCGCGAAAACGCCCGCGCTGATAGCGGATCACCGGCTCAACCGCCGATAGCAGCTTGGCCGCCGTCATCAGGCCCACCGTCACGCGCGTACGCCGGAACACCGCCTCAATTACGTCGCCGTGGTTGATGTTCGGGACGATCACGCCGTCCTGCACCGTATACCCACCCACGATGCGGCTAGCCGGGACCTTCAGGTTGAAGATCGGATCGCCGGTCGACGAAAGCTGATGCACCAGCTTCTTGGTCGCCGTTCCGCGGTCGAAGATACCCTCATCTTCCTCTTCCAGAATCACCACGCAACTGCCCTTGATGCGCGGGTCGTCGGAGTTCACCGCCGCCGTCACAAAATTCGCAAACGCAATGTTGGTGATGAACCGCCCGCGCTTGTCCACCTGCAGCCAGGGCTCCTCGCCGTCGTTCCATTCGGCCACCGTTATCTTGCCGCTCAACACGCTGGTATCCACGCCCACGTAAGGAATCGGCTCGGTCAGCGCGAAGGCCCCACGCCATGGCTTGCGTTCCTCGCCCGGCTGCGGTGGTGCTGCCAGGCTCTTGTAATAAAGCACCTGTTCCGGCGTGCCGCACTCGTGGATCGGCGCCAGCGCCAGAAAACTCGCCAGGCTCGCGGTTGCGGCGCCGCCATCCACCCACGCCAGTTCGAAGGCCGCCAGCGACAGCGCCAGGTTCTTCGGCCCCGCGATGAACCCGCCTTCTTCCGGCTCCATAAACGCCGCCGTAATCCCGGCGCGATCGAACGCCTCCATCATCTCGCGTTTGGCAGGAGTCCACTCGTGGGTGTTGCGCTCGCCTGCCGCAACCATCCGGGCCACTGTGCTTCGCGCCACTCCGCGCGCACCCTGCACCAGCATCTGCAAGTCGTACCGGTCCGCAAATCTCCATTGAATCTGGCGCACCGCATCCCCGGGGAGCGTGTGCATCGTCTTCGATTCTGCTGCCGTAGCAATAGCCATAGTCTTGATCCTCGCGCAGTGGCCTTCATTGTCTCAGTCAGCGCCAGACCCAGCCTGTGACCCCCATCACGAGGGAGTTGTGGCGCAAATCCGCGGCTCCCGACCGCCGGGTATCGAGCTGCAAATTGTGTTGTCTCAGTTGGTTGCCAGCTAATTGGCACCAGCCACCGGGGTCGCGGCCTTCAGGACCACGGGCTCCTTGTCCTTGGCCTCAAGCTTGTTATAGAAGGAACGCAGGTCAGGAAACTCTTCGGTTTTGTAAAAGATGTTACCGAGGTCAAGTTCCCGCCGCAGCGTAAAGCTGGTCGGTGTGCTTTCCGTCTTCAGCACGTAAGCGGCAAACTTCAGCAGCGGAAGCTGTTCTTCCGTCGGAAGCGACTCGATCGCGAAGCCCGCGGGAAAGTTGATGCGCACCGCGTCCAGAACGCTGTGGGGATAGTCAAAGAAAACCGGCTCCTCGCGTTTCTCGTGCGAAAACGTCGGCTTGGAGTTCGTCACGAAAATATCGCCAGGCAGGATAAGTCGCTTGCCCGTGGAAGAAGCGATCGCACCCTTGATGCTGTAGGAGACGATGAGCTGCTTTTCGTAGTCCTCCACGTTCTGAATGCTGGTCACCTTCACTTCCATGCCGTTCGGCAGCAGATGCTCCATAGAGGTGCGCAGATCGTTGTTTAGACTGGTGGCGTCGCCGCGCAGGTAGCTGTGACGCCAGTTCAACGCAGGTGCGCCGGTCCATGCCATGGTCACGTCTCCGGTGACTTCGCCATGCTCGTCCATCTTCAGGTTAGCCACGCGTTGCAAGCGGGACGCGGTGTAGGGCTCCCCGGGGGTCGCGGCAAGCTCACTGCCGTTGTCGGTCTGGCGCACTCCGCCCGTCTCGGTATGCTTCCAGGCAAGATGTCCGTAGGGACAGTAGCGCTGCCCGGGATCGAAGTACTGGTCTTTGCCGTCGACCACGACGATGGCGATGGTGTCATCGAGCTGCGAGAAGCTGAGGTAGTTCTGCACAAAGACATTGCGGTCGCGATCGGTAACGCTCATCACGTAGGCCTGCAACCCGGCGGCGCGAGCCATGGCGACAAAGAGTTGTGCCATCTGGTCGTCGCTACCCCGCTTGCGCTCCCAGATGTCGTCCGTGTTCTTCGCCTCGCCGAGACCCTCGGACTTATCTTCGGCGGCGCCGTGTGCGCGGTTATACGATGTGTTGTCCAGCTTCATGACGGCAGCGTAGAGCTTGCGTAACTTCTGATCGGCCGTGTCAGAGGGAACGACCAGATCTTTCACGGCATCCTTCACCTTGTTGCCGGGACCGATGAATTTGTCATTCGTCTTCGCCCAGCCCTTGCCCTCATTCTTCCAATACTCGTCCGTCGTGCGGTATGGCGAGTAGTAGAAGAGAACTCGGTAGGTCAGGCTGCCTATCGGCGGCATGTACTCCTCGTCGGGCACGGGAGCGACATCATGAATGTTGAGCTCAAGCACCGTCTGGCCATTGCCGAGGTCGCCGCCGCCGGGAATGCGGGTATTCTTCACATCAAAACCCTTGGGCAAAATCGGCGTCCAGGCAACAACGCTGGTGAGCTGCTCGCCATGCTCGCCTTTGTAATTGAGCTGCTTATCGGTCGGCCGCCACAGGTAGTGTGCCTTGCGGGTGTAGAGTTCCGACTGCACGTACCAGTCCGGCTCGAAGAACCATTCGTCGCCGTAGCGCAGTTCGTAGCGGTACTCGATGATGCTGCCGACTTCGACGTCCGGCAGCGTAAAAACCTTCGCCATCTCCTTGTAGCCCTGACCCTTTTCGATTAACTTATCGAAGGGCTTGCCGGTAAACGGAATGATGGTGCCGTCGGGATGGATGGTCCGGCCCGCGATCGCATTGACGGTATACCCACCGTGCTCCTCGGAGCTGTACGACTTCAACTCCACGTTCGCGTATTCCTTGCCGGCCTCGGTCAGCACCTTCAGGCGGATGTACTTGCTCCACATGTGCAGCCTGTCGTCGGTGATCTCCTCTTTGAAGAGATAGACGGCCGCGGCGCCGGGGACCTCCGGCTGCGACGTCATCGTCAGTTCCTCCGCGGTGGGAGCGGTCCATTGGTCCGCATGCGCAACCGCTACGAGTGCGACCAGGCAAACGACAGGCAAACAACAGGCAATGATGCGGGAGATGGTTCGGTCCATGGTTCACGTTCCTTCGAGTTGCTGCGGTAGTCGATTACTTCTTCTTCAAGACGGCGCTGCTGAGTTCGTCGGCCGCGTCGCGACGGCCAGCCTCTGTACGCTCTCGGGATCAACATACGCCGGAGGCTCCCAGATAACAAAACAAATGCGGAGGCCCCGCCCGCAACCTGCCTGCAGTTCCCCGCGGGAATCGGTAGCCGGTGCCGCCGGGCGCTTGCCCCATCAGGTCACGGTCAGTCGGCGACGGTTCCACGATCGGCCGCTTCACGGGCTATCATGGAGCATGACTTTGATTGTCGCCCGGAAACTCACGAACCGGCCTTCAACGGGGTCCCCGGCGAGCGTTGCTCGCTGGGGTGGAAGTTGATCGCGCCCTGAGGTCGGACGCCCTGCATGAATAATGAAGAATTCATCCTTGTCACCGGCGCGACCGGCTTTCTCGGCACGCAGTTGGTGCGCGAGCTGCTCGACCGTCAGCCACAGGCCCGGCTGGCGCTGCTCATCCGCGACCGCCCGGGCAGGTCCGGCCAGCAACGCGCCGACGAGTTCATTCCACCCGCCGACCGCTCCCGCGTCGAAGTCTTCTCCGGCGACGTAGGCCACCCCAAATGCGGCCTGGAGAACGCAGCTTACCAGCGTCTCACTGCGGAGATCACCCGCGTCATCCACTCCGCCGCCACCGTGCGCTTCGACCACTCGCTGGACGAAGCCCGCCGCATCAACGTGGAGGGTACCCGCCGCGTGCTGGACTTCGCCGCCGCCGCGCCCCAACTCCGCAGCCTCGCCTATGTCGGCACGGCCTATGTTGCCGGCGAGCGAACGGACCTCGTGCGCGAAGACGAGCTCGCCATCGGCCAGGGCTACCGCAACACCTACGAGCAGACCAAGGCCGAGGCCGAAGCTCTGGTGCGCTCCTACCTCGGCTCGCTGCCCGGCGTCATTCTCCGCCCTAGCATCATCGTCGGCGACTCCCGCACCGGCGCCACCTCCAGCTTCAAGATGATGTACTGGCCGCTCAAGATCTACGCCCGTGGCCTGTGGCGCACCGTGCCAGGCTATCCCGACGCCGTGTTGGACATCGTGCCCGTCGATTACGTCGCTACCGCCGTCGCGCGGCTCACCTTCGACCCCGCCGCAATGGGCAGCGTCGTCCATCTCTGCGCCGGGCCGCGCGGCAGCGCCACCATCGCCCAGATCGCCGCGCGCGCAGCGGAGTACTTCCACTCGGCCGCGCCCCGCTACGTCGATCCGAAGTTCTTCTTCGCCTTGGTGCGCCCGCTTCTGTTCATGTCGTTGTGGGGAAAGAAGCGCCGCGTCTTGGTCGATGGCCGCGCCTATCGCGACTACTTCACCATGCGCATGCAGTTCGACACCACCAACGCCGAACGCCTGTTGGAGCCCGCAGGAGTGCGCCCGCCGCAGGTGCTCGACTACCTCGACCGCCTCTTCCATTACTGCGTCGCCAGCGAATGGGGGCGTAAACCGGTCCCCGTCCCATGAATCTCCTTCAGTCCTTTAAGCTCTCCCGCGACCGCAACCTCACCGTGGCCAACCTGGTCGACGAGTTGCTGCGGCGAACTGGAGATCGCGAAATCTCCATCGAGGAGAGCGGGCCGTTTCGTCTCGCCGAACTGCACGCCGAAATCTGCACCATGGATGCATTTCTCCGCCGCACCGTCAAACTCCAGCCCGGCCAGCCCGTCGCCATCTATCGCAGCAACAATAGCCGCTGCTTCCGCTGGTTCCTCGCCATCATCCGCGCCGGGGGCATTGCCGTCCCGCTCAATCCCATGCTCTCGCTCGCCGAGGTCCGCCGCATCCTCGCCAACAGCGGCACCGAAATCCTGGTCACCGACAAGGCCGTATTTGAACGCCACATAGGAACCCGCGACGCGCTTCAAGTGCGCACCTGGATTCAGGCAGACAACGAGCCCGCCACCCTCGACGGCTTCCTGCGCGTCCCCGACACAGATACGAATGCCGGCGCGCCGCTCCCACCCACCGCGATCGATCCCGCCACCACCGTCGCCGTCTTCCATACCTCCGGAACCAGCGGCTTTCCCAAAGGCGCGGCCCTCTCCAGCCGGGCCCTGCTCGGCGGGCGCGCGTCCATCGTGCTGGCCGGCCTCGTGCTTGGACCCAAAGACCTCGCCTTCATCGCGCTGCCGTGGTCCCACATCATGGCGGTCAGCATCGCGCTCTACGGTATGATGGTCGGCGTTCGCGGCTGTTTCCTCGACCACTTCGACGTCGCCGGCGCGCTGGACCTGATCGAGCGCTACGGCGTAACCGCCGTCGTCGGCGTGCCCGCCATGTTCGCCCGCCTCGTCAATAGTGATCCCGCCAACAGCAATCCCGATCCAGCCCGCCTCGCCAGCGTGCGCCTGTGGCTCTCCGCCAGCGATCACCTGCCATCCGAAGTCCGCGAACGCATGCGCCAGTATGGTGCGTTAGCCCGCCTGCCCGGCCGCCGGCGCATCCCACCGGTGCTGCTCAACGCCTACGGCATGGTGGAACTCGGCGGCCTCGCCATGATGGGCATCGAAACCTCCCTTTTCCCCGGCAGCGGCGATCTGTGTTTTCCCATGCCGCCGTTCAAAATTCGTGTCGCCGGCGAAGACGGCCGTCCTGTTCGCGCAGGCGTCACCGGCGAGTGCCAGATTCGCCGCCGCGGCTTCTCTCCCCACTACTGGAAGGACAAGGGGAAGGACAGCGACCTGCTCACCGCCGACGGCTGGCTGCGCACCGGCGACCTCGCCACCCGCAATCGCCTCGGCTTCATCCGCCTGGTCGGCCGCATCAAGGACGTCATCAAGTCCGGCGGCTACTCCGTCTACGTGCGCGAGCTGGAAGAGGCCATCATGGCCCACCCGGCCGTCGCCCGCGCCGCCGCCTTCGGCCTGCCCCACAAAGATAAAGGTGAAATCCCCGCCGCCGCGGTCGAACTCCACAACGGCTCCGCGCTCACCGAAGCCGACCTGCTCGACTTCTGCCGCCAGAATTTAGCCCCCTACAAAGCCCCCCGCCGCATCTGGATCCTCGACGCCGCCGCCTTCCCGCAAAACCACACCGGCAAAGTCCTCCGCCGCGAACTCCAGGCCCGCTTCACCGCCGAGATGCGCGCGGAGTAGCAGCGCGCATCAGAAGGGGCGTAGTCCGCTTCGAGGTTGGTTGGTCGGAACCAGATCGCAGACAATCGGTCCGTAACTCTGGAAACGGCGCTACTATGCTGTTTATGAAATCGCTCACCTTCCTTGCTGCTCTGATCTTATCGGTGGTGAACTATGGACAATCTGCGGCAGCAACTCCTGTAGATCAGCCGAACTCGCCGGTACAGGACGTGAGTTTCTGCCAACTCGCGAAAAACCCGTCCGAGTCTGCGGGAAAACTCATCAGGATTCGTGGGATTTATCGGTACGTCTTGGAGGAGAGAGATTTTGAGCAGCCGGAATGTTGTCCCGAGGGAGCACTCCAACATTTTCGGGTGGTGATCAACGGGAATCCCATATATCCCGACGCACACTCAGAACGGCTGGCCCGGAAGTTGACCGCGAAGATGAGTGGAATCGCGCTGGCTGTGTTTGTCGGAACACTTCACGGAGACGCATTGGAAGTTGACAGCGTAGAGCGAATTGAGCGGCTTTCACATCCGAAAGATAGAGATCACGATCCACCGTGGGTTCCGCGACATTGCGAGTCGGCCTTTAGCCGTGCCGCTCAAACGCCCTAAAATGGGCGGGGCTTTTAGCCCCCTGAGGTCATTTTTTCTCCGGCCCCAGCGCCCCTGCTAGTCCATCCGGCGTAAACAGCGTCTCATCCGGCTTGGTGTTGAACTTCACCTCGTCGATGTGCAGCACCGTCCGCGTCCCGTCCGCCACGGTCGCCATCTCCGTATTGCGCGCGCCCCAGATGCCATTCTCCCGCTTGATGTCGGTCGCGTGCAGCACGCGCACCTTCTGCCCCTGCGCGTCGTAGAACTCAGCAAATAAAATCACAGGAACATCCTGCGCCACCCAGTAATAAACGTACTTGTACTGCGAGCGCGTCGCATCCACCGGCGTCGCCTCCACCTTGTAGGTCTTCTTCCCGTCGATCACCTCGGCGTCGCCCAGCAATTTGTAACTGAAGTCGTCCAGCACCCGCTCGCCAATATCCTCAAACGTAAAGTCAGTCCCCAGAAAGCGCGCCGTCCGCTCCTGCGTAGCCACGCTGCGAGTCCGCTGCTGCGCTGGAATGTACATGTACTGCCGCTCGTTCGCGCCCTTCTGATTAATCGACAGCAGCGCCACCCCGCGAATCTCCGGCGGCGCCGTAAACACCACCAGCGTCTTGCTGTCTCCCGGAGCACCCACCCGCTTCAGATTGAACTCCTTCTTCGTGCTCTGCCCCTGCTTGTTGAAGATCTGGAAGCTCGCCTTCATCGCGATGTCCGGCGCCGTATCCTGCCGGTACACGTTCTCCATCATCGTCCGCGCATCGGCCGCCGGCCCAGCCGCAAACGCCCTCGCCTGCAGCGCCAGCCCACCGCACAAGCAAACAGCCACCACCCACCTGCTCGCCAAGCGGCTTTTGCCCTTACTGATCCCTGATCCCTGTTCCCTGTTCCCTGCCTTATCCATACCCAATCATCCCAGGTTTCTGGCCGCCGCCCGCCCGCACGGCCTATCCTCAACAATCTGGCCGTCATGCAACCTGACGATCCGATTGCAGAAGGCCGCCGCCTCGGCATTATGAGTCACCATCAGCAGCGTGCTCTGGTACTCCTGCTGCAGGTCGTCCAGCAGGACCAGAATCTCTGCGCCCGTCTTGGAGTCGAGATTGCCGGTCGGCTCATCCCCCAGCAGCAGTGGCGGACGGAAGATCAGCGCCCGCGCGATCGCCACCCGCTGGCGTTCGCCGCCGGAGAGCTCATCCGGCCGGTGCACAGCCCTCGTGGTCAGCCCCACATGGCCCAGCATCAAGGCGGCTCGCACCTCCGCCTCTTTCTTCGAGAGCCCCTGCAGCCGCAGCGGCAACGCCACGTTCTCCAACGCCGAGAGCGTAGGCAGCAGGTTGAAGGTCTGGAAGATCATGCCGATCTTCTCGCGGCGCAGCCGGGTGCGCGCATCGTCGGTCAGGCCCGCAAGCTCCACGCCCTCAACCTTTACCGAGCCCGACGTCGGCTCATCCAGCCCGCAGACCAGGTTCAGCAGGGTCGATTTCCCCGAGCCCGACGGCCCCATTACGGCTACCCGTTCCGCCGGCCCGATCCGCAACGTAACATTGTTCAAAGCCAGGACAGATCGTCCGTTTCCGTAGCTTTTTGTGACATTCGTAAGCTGTATCATTCACCCTTCCTGCCTAAGCAGGCTATCACGCGGCGCGCTTCCAATTACTGTGCTAGACGCATCCTGCACGGAGTCGCGCGCCGGGTTCGGCCCAGCCACGTCATGCCATCTTTCGATCGCCGTCCGTCCTCCTGCGCGCTCCAACCCGTGCCGCAAACTCCAGCAGCGATTCGTCGCCTCCATGCGCAGCCGCCAGTTGCATGCCGCCCGACGCGCACGGAATCGTGACCGCCGGAACCCCAGCCAGGCTGAACGGCGCGGTGTAGCGCAGCAAACGGCTGCGCGTCTGGCTATGATCGGCCCCCGCATCCAGCCGCCGCAGCGGCGAGGCCGGCAGCAGCACCAGCTCGTGCTCAGCGAACAGTATATTCATCTTCGCGCGGAAAGCCTGGTGCCGCTCGCGCAGCGTGGCAATCTCTGCCGCTCCAATCCCCGCACCCCACTCCAGCCGCTGCCGGATCGACGCCTCGAAGCGGTCAAAGTGCCCCGCGTGCAGGCGCGCTGCTTCATACGCCTGGATGGGTGCGAAGATATCCACCGCGTCCGCCCACCACGCAACATCGATCCACGCGGCGCGCAGTCCCAGCGACTCAAGGTCGCGCACCGTTGCCCGCAGGCAGTCAACAATCCGCGGCTCGCAATCCTGCAGAAAGGTGTTGCCCACCACAGCGAACCGGGTGAACCTGCCAACCGGCGCCGTCCCCTCCGGCGCGAACAAACCCGCCAGCAGCGGCGCGTCTTCCAGATCGCGAAACAGCCCGCCCATGGTGTCGAACGACTCGGCCAGATGCGCGCCGCCCCACCAGTCGCCGCGCCCCAGCGAAGCGCGATACCCTGCCAGCCCGCACAGCGCAGCCGGCACGCGGACCGAGCCGCCGGTGTCCGTGCCGATGGCGAACACCGCCGAGCCCTCCTGCACGCTGGCCGCCGCGCCGGAAGACGATCCGCCGGTGAGCGCGGTCGCATCGCGCGGTTGCACGCAGTCGCCAAAATCGGGATTCTCGCCGGTGATCCCGTAGGCCAGCGCATGCAGGTGCGTCTTGCCCGTAATCACCGCCCCCGCCGCCCGCAGCCGTTCCACCAGCCACGAATCTTGCGCCGCGACGCCGAGCAGGTCGCGATAGAACTTCGTCCCCAAACTGGTGGGTACGCCCGCCAGATCGAAGCAGTCCTTCACCGCAACGGGCAGCCCCCACAACGGGCTCCGGCCTCCGTTGGCCATCGCCTCCGCCCGCACCGCCTCTGCACGAGTCCACGCGGCATCCTGCCACAGGTACGTGTTGCGGCCCAGATTCCGGTTGGATCGGGCCAGCGCACACTCTGCCAGCGTGGAGGGCGATTCGCTGCCGTTCGCCAACGCGGCGCGTAGGCCTCGAATGGTCCACTCGGTTTCAGCCATGAAATCGATTGTAAGCGGCCGGGCCACCGCGGGGCGCGAGGGCTGCGAACTGCGAGTGCCCGCCGGAAACTCCAGCCCTTCGTGTGTGATCCGTATCACCGACGCCCGCATTCCCCACCAATAAGCTGATCCATTCGGATGAGGTTGGATCGTTCTGTGCGCCTGTGGATGTCACGGGAAGCAATATTGTGCCCCGAAGCACGAAGGCCCGATTTGGATTACTGGCACGCTCTCCAGCGGAGCACCCACTGGACACCAACGGAACTCTCCGAATGCGTAGCTTCACGTAGCTCTGTGTCTGGAAGGGTCTTGTCAATGAACGGCTTTCCGAACGTCGATCCCATCCCCCTGCCGGCTCCCATCTGGCTCTTCAAACTCCTCCACATCGTCACCCTCTCGCTGCACTTCGTCGCCATGCAGGTCCTGGTCGGCAGCCTGCTCATTGCCGTCCTGCTGAATCTGTTCGGCCACTCCGCCTCCGCGAGCAACGCCGCCAAGGCCATCGCCCGCCGCCTCACCATCGTCATGACCTACGTCATCAACCTTGGTGTCCCCCCGCTGCTCTTCGCCCAGGTCCTCTATGGCCGCGCCATCTACACCAGCTCCGTCATGATCGGCCTCCGCTGGATCGCCGTAATCCCGGCGCTCATCCTCGCCTACTGGCTGCTCTACCGTTTCTCCGCTAGGCTCGACGCCGGCAAGCCCGCCTGGTGGATCGGCGCCATCGCATGGTGTGTCATCGGCGCCATCGCTCACGTCTACTCCACCAACATGACGCTGATGCTCCGCCCCGAAGCCTGGCAGAGCATGTACTCCGCCTCATCGCTCGGCGCGCGCCTGCCCCAGGGCGACCCCACCACCATCCCGCGCTTCCTCTTTATATTGGTCAGCGGGTTCGTCGCCGCTGGCCTCTGGATGATCTACCTCGGTGGCCGCAAGACCTTCTCTGAGGCCGACGGCAAATTCCTCTCCGCGCTCGGCGGCCGCATCGCTGCCGTCGCCGCCATCGTCCAAATCCCCGCCGCCCTCGCCGTCTACCGCGTACAGCCCGCCATCGTCCAAGCCGGCCTCAACAGCCACTTGCTTTACAAGATCGCCGGCCTCGGCTGGCTCGCGCTCACCGCCGTCCTCGTCCTCTACGCCGCGTTCGCCGCGTTCGCCAAACCCATCGGCGCTCTTACCAGTTGGCTCGCCGTCCTCATCGGCGCCCTTCCGATCGCGCTCATGACCATCTATCGCGACGGCATCCGCGACCAAACCCTGCTCAGCAAGGGCTACGACGTCTGGAACCGTGTTGTCGTCACCAACTGGAGCGTCGTCGGCATCTTCCTCGTCGTTTTCGTCGCCGGCCTGGTCACTGTAGGCTGGCTCATTTCCGTCGTCGCCCGAGCCACACGAGTTATGGAGAGTGCCGCATGAGCGATCCCGTCCTGATCCAATCGCAACCCGATGTCGATACCCCGTTCGAAGAAGCGGAAAGCACCCCCACCCGCCGCGTCTTCCTCGGTGTCGCTGCCACTGCCGGCCTCTGCTACGTCGGCGCCATCGGCTACCCCATCTATCGCTATCTCGCCTCGCCGGCCGAAATGGCCGCCAGCGAGAGCGCCGTCCGCGAAGTTACCCTGGATAAAGCCCAAACCCTTCCACTCGCCTCCGCCCTCATGTTCCATTTCGGCAGCTCGCCCGCCATGCTCATCCACGGCGCGGACGATTCCTGGGTCGCCTTCAGCGCCGTCTGCACCCACCTCGGCTGCACCGTCAAGTTCGAGCCCGAATTGAACCGCATCCACTGCTCCTGCCACGGTGGCGTCTACGACCCGCATACCGGCAAGAACGTCAGCGGCCCGCCGCCCAAGCCGCTCAAAGCCTACAAAGTCGCTGTCGGCGCCACCAACGTCGTGGTCTCGCGAGCTTGAACGCCCAGAAAGGTTAGGAATATGGCTGGCCCGATTTACAAGTGGTTCGATGAACGTCTAGGCCTTACCGAGATCGTCGCCCTCGCACGTCACAAGCGCATCCCCGTTCACTCCCAGTCGTTCTGGTACTACTGGGGCGGCATCTCGCTCTTCCTCTTCCTTATCCAAATCTTCACCGGCATCCTGCTGCTGGTCTACTACCGCCCCGGTTCCGAAGCCTTCGAAAGCGTCCGCCAGATCACCTACGTCATGCACTTTGGCTGGCTCATCCGTTCCGCCCACTCCTGGTGCGCCAACCTCTTCATCTTCACCATCCTCGTCCACATGTTCTCCGTCTACTTCATGAAGGCCTACCGCTCGCCCCGCGAAGTCGGCTGGCTCACCGGCATTGCGCTGCTCTTCCTCGCGGCCATGTTCGGCTTCAGCGGCTATCTCCTCCCCATGGACGAGCTCAGCTACTACGCCACCAAGGTCGGCCTCCAGATTCCCGCGACCATCCCCTTCATGGGCGCGTTCACCACCACCATCCTGCGCGGCGGGACTGAGGTCAGCGACTTCACCGTGCAGCGCTTCTTCGCGCTTCACGTCGTTATCCTGCCGCTGCTCTTCATCCCGCTGCTCAGCCTCCACCTATATATGGTGCAGAAGCACGGCAACGCCGTTCCGCCCAGCGAGGAAGCCAAGCCAATAGCCGCCCGCAAGTCCATCCCATTCTTCCCCAACTTCTTCCAGAAGGACCTGGCGATGTGGCTCATCTCGCTCAATGTCCTCGCCCTGCTTGCCTCCATCTTCCCGTGGGACCTCGGCAAGCAGGCTGACTCGCTCGTCCCCGCGCCCGCCGGCATTCACCCCGAGTGGTACTTCATGGCGCCCTTCCACATGCTCAAGATCCTCGGCAACTTCCTGCCCGGCGCCACCGGAGAGGTGGTCGGCATCCTGCTCTTCACCATCGGCCTCGCCATCTGGGTCATCATCCCGTTCTACGACGGCGAAAACAAAGCCGGCGTCCGCGGCCGCAACGCTCACTACTTTGGCCTCTTCGCCGTCGCCGCTCTCATCGTCACCACCGCCCTCGGCTACTGGGGTATCCGCTAGGAGGCCTATGAAAATGCCGCTGTTAAGGACACGGCTTCGGAGGGTATTGAATTTTTCGTTAAGGGCACGGCTTTAGCCGTGCCGTAACCGCCGCAGACTCGCAGCGGCTTTAGCCGCTGAGGTCACCGTTTTAGAACGACAAGGAACGCGCATGAACTATCCATTTTGGGAAGTACCCTTCCTCGGCAGCAGTTCCGTCATCGCCATCATCGCCATCTTCCATGTCATGATCTCCCAGTTCGCCGTCGGTGGAGGCCTCTGGCTCCCCATCGCCGAGCGCAAGGCCCTCCGCGAAGGCCGCACCGACTGGCTCGAGCAGCTTAAAAACCACTCCCGCTTCTTCCTTCTCATCACCGGAGTCTTCGGCACCGTCAGCGGAGTCGGCATCTGGTTCGCCATCGGCCTCACCCAGCCCGAAGCCACCAGCACCCTCATCCACAACTTCGTCTTCGGCTGGGCCATCGAGTGGGTCTTCTTCCTGGTCGAACTCACCACCATCGCCGTCTACTACTACACCTGGGACCGCATCCCCGCGAAGCTCCACCTCACCGTCGGCTGGGTCTACGCAGTCTCCTCCATCTGCACGCTGGTCATCATCAACGGCATCCTCACCTTCATGCTCACCCCCGGAGACACCTGGCTCGGCGTCGCCGGCACCGGGCACGAAGCCAGCAAGTTCTGGAACGCCTTCTTCAATCCCACCTACTGGCCCAGCCTGATGATGCGCGTCCTGGTCTGCCTCACCTTGGCCGGCGTCTGGGCGCTCATCTCCAGCGCGCGCATCCAGCAACCCGCCCTCAAAGCCAGCTTCCTCCGCTGGACCACCCGCTGGCTCGTCCCGTCTTTCGTGCTCATGCCGGTCGCCCTCGCCTGGTATCTCCACATGGTGCCGGAGTCGCAGCGCGCTCTGCTCTCCTTCGGCATCTCCACCATCGGCGCCGGGACCTTCTCCCAGGTCACGCGCCTGGTGCTGGTCATGGTCATCACCTCGGCCACCATCCTCATCATCACCTACTACCTCGCCTACAAGAATCCCCAGGACTTCACCGTCGCCCACGCCTGCGCTGTCCTCGTCCTCGCGCTCATGGCCACCGCCACCGGCGAGCAGGCCCGCGAGATGCTGCGCAAGCCCTACGTCATCGGCCGCCACATGTACTCGAACAGCACCCGCGTCAGCGAGGTCGCCGCCCGCAACCGCGACGGCTACCTCGCCCACACCCTCTGGCTCAATCAAGACACCAGCGCCCACTGGGCCACCGGCGAAGCCATGTACCGCGGCCAGTGCGGCTCCTGCCACACCCTCACCGGCTACCGCTCGCTCGATAAGCTGCTCGCCGGCCGAGACCGCGAATCCGTCGGCAATCTGCTCACCATGCTCCACGAGTACAAGCCCGACACCAGCTACCGCAAGTTCATGCCACCCCTCACCGGCACCCCCGCCGAAATCACCGCCCTCGGCGACTACCTCTACTACCAGGAATCCAACGGCCAGCCCACCCCATCACCCAAACCCGCCCCCGCCGCCCCCATCCTCAAAGCCCAGAAATAACGCCACCAATCCGTCTCCTGCTGACTTCTCCTCACGCCGTCATTCTGGCGCAGCCAGAATCTCCGTATTTGCCTTGGTCTTTCTCTGTGTTCTCTCCTCTTGCTCTGTGCTCTCTGTGATTCGCTTTTCTTGAACCAGCCCCGCCCCGCTGACCACCCCACACCCCCGCATGTATATTGGTTCGCACCCGGCAAGCCAAACCACATTCTCAGAGGTTCGACTCCGATGTCATCATCCCGCCGTGACTTCGCCAAACTTACCGCCCTCGGCCTCGCCGCCCAATACCTCCCGCGCACCCTCGCCCAAACCCCCGCCGAACCTCGCCGCATCGGCTACGCCGTCATCGGCCTCGGCCGCATCGCCGACCACTTCCTCCGCGGCGTTGCCATCTCCTCGCAATCCCGCATCACCGCCCTGGTCAGCGGCCATCGCGACAAGGCCCTCCGCATTGCCGCGCAGTACAACGTCCCCACCACCTCCATCTACGACTACCAGAACTTCGACTCAATCGCCGCCAACCCCGCCGTTGACGCCGTCTACGTCGCCCTTCCCAACTCCATGCACGCCGACTTCACCATCCGCGCCGCCCGCGCCGGCAAGCACGTCCTCTGCGAGAAGCCCATGGACGTCACCTCCGCCCAGTGCCGCCGCATGATCGCCGCCTGCGCCGACGCCCGGGTCAAGCTCATGATCGCCTATCGCCTCTACTACGAGCCAACCCACATAAAAGCCCTCGAAATCGTCCGCAGCAGCAAGCTCGGCCTCATCCAGTCGCTCGACGCCAACCACGGCTCCAACATGCGCGCAGGCGAGTGGCGCCTCACCAAAGCCCTCGGCGGCGGCGGCCCCATGCTCGACCACGGCGTCTACCCGCTCAGCCTCTTCCGCTGGCTCACCGGCGAGCAGCCTGTCTCCTTCCAGGCCATGATCTCCACCCCCGACCGCGACGGCCGCTTCAACGAAGTCGAAGAAAACGTCCAGTGGGTCCAGCGCTTCCCCTCCGGCGCGCTCGCCTCCGGCTCCGGAAGCTATGGCGTCGAACTCGGCGGCTACTGGCGCGCCCAGGGCCCCTGGGGCTGGCTCCAGATGACCCCCATCACCTACCAGGGCCAGCACCTCATCGGCCACTACGCCTCCCGTCCCGAGCAGGGCGCCCCCTGGATCGATGTCGACATCGCCAGCACCGAGAAGGACCCCATGCAGTTCACCCGCGAAGCCGACCACCTCGCCGATTGCATCCTCCACGACCGCACCCCCTCCACCCCCGGCGAAGACGGCCTCGCCGACCAGCTCGCCCTCGAAGCCGTCTACAAATCCGTCGGCATCACCCTCTAACCCCACCTCGAAAGTGGTACCCGGCCCGGAATCTTTTCCGGCACCTGCCGCGTCCCAATCCTGCATCCCGTGTCTATGCTCAATATGGTGCCTGTCGCGTACTTGTAGCCGGTCTGCGCAATCCCGTCGCATGCCGAACATCCCGCGACCGCCGACAGCGAGTTAGTCATGTTCACGCAAGACGCCGTCTCTCCCACCCCGGCCCCCCGTACAGTTCTTCTCCTCTGCCTCGCCGCGTGCATTCTTCCCGCCGGCTGCGGCGGCGGCGCTTCCAACTCCAACCAGGGCCCCATCACGCCCGTAGTCGCCAGCATCGCTGTCACCCCCGCCTCGCCCACCATCGCCGCCAACGCGACCCAGCAGTTCGCCGCCACCGCCAAAGATTCGAGCGGCAACGTCATCAGCGGAGTCACCTTCACCTGGGCCAGCACCGCCACCAACTACGCCACCATCAATCCCTCCACCGGCCTCGCCACCGGAGTGGCCGCGGGCACCACCAACATCACCGCCTCGGCCAGCGGCATCACCAGCCCGCCCGACACCCTCACCGTCACCGCCGCGCCGGTTCCCACCACCATCGCCCCCAGCGGCGGCGCAGTCATCAACTACCTCGGTCAGCCGCTGACCGCCATCAACGCGTCGATCCTCGACCAGCACGGCAACCTGGACACCGCCGCCACCGGAACGATCACAGTCGCGCTGAGCACCAACCCCACCGGCGCCACGCTCAGCGGAACGCTGCAGCGCACGCTGGCAAACGGGGCGACGACCTTCTCCGATCTGTCGCTGAACTATCCCGGCGCGGGCTACATGCTCACATTCTCCTACTCCGGATTCACCGGGACGACCATCCTCAGCAACATCTCCGTTCTCGCCAGCCACTCTACTTCGCTCTCCATCAGCGGCCAATCCACCAGCCCCTCCACCACCTGGTGGACGCACACCGCCGCCAGTTTCCCCGTCATCGCCTCCACCACCGGCGGTCTTCTCCTCACCACGCTCGCGTCCAATCTCGACAACGGAACGCCCGCCGCCTGGCCCCAGCAGCCCACCACCCCGCTCACTTACTCCAGCCTCGCCAGCACGCCGCACACCGTCGCCATCTCCGCCCAAACCGCCACCGGCCCGGCGCAGGTCTCCACGCTCACCTGGGTCGACTGCGCGAACCTCGACACCACCACCAGCCAGCCCATGGCCTCGACCGCTACCACCTGCGCCAACGTCCCCATGCCGGAGAGTCCCTTCGCCGCCAAATTCGCTGGCTTTGCCGACCCCACCATGCGCAAGGACACATCCACCGGTCTGCTTTGGCTCGGCTACTCCTGGCCCACCGTCTGGAATCCAGGCACCGGCAACTCCACTGACGTAGTCGACCTGCACCTCACCTCGAGCTCCGACAACGGCGTCACCTGGAGCACTCCCACCGACCTCTGGCAGACCATCCAGACCACCGACCCTTCCAACTCCAGCGTTGCCTTCACCTCGAACGAAGTCATGAACATCCTCCCCGGCGTGCTCACCGGCCAGACCGCCCCAACCTGGTTCAGCGCCCACCTCAACTACTACGTCGACCAGGGCGCCACCATCATCGACTCGCTGGTCCCGCACAGCACCATGGTCCTCACCTGGGCCACCACCCCCACCGCGCTCGGCGCCGCACCCGCCTCCCAGACAGTGCGCTTCGCCGCCGCCGGAATGGCCGCCGGCATCCCCTCCGACTTCAACCTCACCACCGTCGACCCCTCCCTCGCCAACTGCCAGCAATGGGCCGAGCCCGCTCTCTATATGAAGAGCGGCAATCTCTACCTCGCACTCATGTGCAAGTATGGCGCATCGTCCACCAGCCTGCAGCCCGCCAAGAACTTCTACGGCGTATTCGAGACCACCCCCAACCTCTCCGTCCCCATGTCCTCCTGGACCTGGACCTATAACGGCCTCCTCGCCGGGCCATCCGACGCCGCCCTGCTCGAAGGCCACCAGTTCTTCTACGAGCTCGACCTCGCCACCCGCGCCGATGGCTCCATCGTCGCCATCGTCTCTCCCGCCGACGACCTGCCCGTTACCGGAGGCTCGCAGCAGTACACCTACGGCTGCCGCGCGCTGCTGGTCCAGGGCCTCGACAAGTCCAACATCGGCATGGCCCACGACGCCAACGGCCAGCTCGAAGTTCTCGCCAGCATCACCGCATCCGACATCGGCCCCGCCAACGGCGATGCCGACTCCGGCGCCTGCACCTACGAGCCGCTCGCCGGCACCGGCATCATCCTCAATCGCAGCTACTCCAGCGACATCCGCTTCCCCACCCTCGGCTACTTCAACGACATCTACAACACCGGCGTCATGCCCTAAGCCGCTACCACCCCGGCACTCCGCCGACCCTCACCCTTTAGATTGAGAATGACCGGCGCCAGCGTGACACTCACCGGGACATTGAGAGCCACTAACCTAAGGCTCTCCGCGATCCACTGCTGGGCGGCTGGTTGTGGTCAATTTACGCGAATCGCGAAGTTACCGCAAAACGGTTTTTCGGTAACTTCGTTTGCCCCGGACTTCAAGCGGCCCGCTTCGGTCGCCGGCCACCGTCGTGACGGCCGTCACGCATACGAATTATGAATCTGTGTTACTCCTTGGCATACCCTCAATCTCCACGAGGGTCCTTGGCCACGGAGACAGGCGATGGTGGAACAGTCGAGCGATTCGCGTCTGCGCAGTCCCATTCGCTCAAGCGCTCTCCGATTAGCGGTCCCCCCTCCGAAAGCAATTCGAGCAACCCGCAGCGCGAGATGTGCGGCTCTCCTATTAGCTGTTCTCTCCAGCGCCGTTGCGACGGCGGAATCCGGCGCCGTCCAAATCTCCGGTACCGTACTCGATCCGGCCGACAGGCTGGTAGCTGGGGCGCACGTCGAATTCGATTCTGCGTCCGGTGCCCGATTGACCGGGACCACCGCAAGCGACGGCGCATTTACGATTGCGCTGCCGGCGTGGGGCCTGTACACGGTGAACTTCCAGGCCCAGGGGTTCGCCCCGGTGACCCGCAAGGCCGACTTGAACACTGCGGCGGCGAAGCTCACGCTGCGGCTGGAAAAAGTCGCCGGCTTCGCCCAGAACGTCATTGTCTCCGCGGACGTCAGCGAAATCAATATCGACTCTCCCGATCCTTCGCAGAAGGTGATGGTGCGCGAGCAACTGCTGGACGCCAATCCCGGACGGCCAGGCGCGCCCATCTCCATTCCCGGCCTGCCCATCGAGACCGCCTCGGGCGGCATCAAGGCACCCCAGTATTTTGTCCCCGGCGTGGCCGGCGACCATGGCGAGCCGATCGCCCAGTACATTGCCGTCGGCGGCTACTTGGTCACCAACAACCTCTCCGCCAACGCGCACGGCAACGGCTACGCCGACCCCAATATCTATGTCTCCGGCGCGCTCGGCAACGTGGCGACCGACGGCGGCGCCTTCAACGTGCTGGAGGGCAATCATGCCCTCAACCTCGCCGCCACCTACAGCCCGCGCCCGCAACTCAGCCGCTTCCTCACGCTCACCGGCGACAATCGCGACGCGGACCTGACCGCCGGACTTGCCCCCTCGGATCCCACGAAGAAGCAGTGGGTCGCCGTCGAGGCCAACTACGGCAACGGCCTGCTGCAGCGGCTGGAGCATCGCAAGCAGTTCAAGTGGAACGCCCTCAAGGCCTTCGATCCGGGCACGCACCAGATCACGCTGTTCAGCATCGGCTACTGGGGCACTTCGCATGAGGGCAATCTGGTCCCCGTTGGCCTGGGCCTGGTGGTGCACGACACCGTCGATCCGCGCCAGTTTGACCAGACCCACACGTCGATCCTGGCCGCCGACGACACCTGGACGGTAACGCCCAGCGACCAAGTTGCCTTCTCCGGATTCTTCCGCACCTACAACCTCGCGCTCGACTCCAACTTCGGAGAGGGACTGATCCGGCAGAGCGAGTTCCGCACCGTGGAGGGCGCGGAGGCGTGCGAGACCCACACCTTCACCCCCTGGCTGCAAGCCATGGCCGGCCTCGACTACGACGAGGACGACATCCACCGCGACAATCTCGACCACTATCTCTCCGACAACGCGCAAGTCTATGGTCCGTTCCTCAAACTCCTCTCCAACAACGTCGCCATTCGCGATGTAACGCCGTACGCAGCCCTGCGCGGCGACCTCGGCAAACATCTGCGCTTTTACGCCGGGCTGCGGCCGGACATGGTCCAGATCGACAACGCCGACATCATCAAGCCCGCCGATTCCTTCAACGAATGGCGGACCATCCTCAGCCCCAAAGCCACGTTGGCGTGGACGCCCGGCGATGGCCCTGCCCGCTGGCTGCCCTCCGCATCGTTCAGCATCGGCCAGGCCTTCTTCACTCAGGATCCGCGCACCGCCGTAGCGTCCTCCACCGCAACCGGAGCGGCGCCGCTGGCTTCGCCCTTCGAACGCTCGCACTCCGAGCAACTGGTGCTGGAAAGAGAAGTCTCCAGCACCGATGTACGCGTCACCGTAGGCCGCACGACCACCACCGCGACCTCCGGCAAGATCGATCCCGACAACGCCACGGCGGAGGACCTGGGTCCGGGCACACTCAAATTCCTGACCGCAAGCGTGCGCCACCAGTTTGGCAGCTTCGGCACCCTGCAAGCTGTGCTCTCCAAGGCCGACGCGCGGCTGCTCGGCATCGGCGCCATCCCCGCGCAGATTACCCCCGAGGCGCCGCGCACCATCTTCGACGCGTTGGCCACGCTCGACCGTCTCCCCGCCGGCCTGCGCGCGCGCGCCGAGTACGAATACGTCGGCCACAAGCAGTTGGACCTCGGTGGATTCGAGGCCATCCCCGTGGGCGAAACCCGCATCGCCCTGGTCCGCTCATTCCTCAATGGCCGGTTGGAAGCCGGCGTCGATGCCATGCTGGCGCGCGGCTACACCGGGCAGACCACCGAGACCTTCAACCCAGCCTGGCAGGCGGGCGCGATCCCGTTCTGCGCGGCCGGGTCGGGCCCCAGCGGCGACGCCAACGACTTCGACTGCGGCACGCAAGAGCGCAGCGTCGGCATCCGCATGGTCTCCTGGGTCGGCGCGTCCATCTCCTGGCGTTTCGGCTCGGAAAGCAAGTAGCCGCCTCACCAGCGTCCCCGCGCATCTAACCTGTAAGCCCTCCCCAATCCACCACAGGAGTCCCATGCAAAAACGCAAACTCGGCAACACCGGTCTCGAAGTATCCGCCCTCGGCCTCGGCTGCATGGGCATGAGCTTCTCCTACGGCCCGCCCAAGGACGAGACCGAAATGATCGCTCTCATGCACCAGGCCGTCGACCTCGGCATCACCTTCTTCGACACCGCCGAAGTCTACGGCCCCTACACCAACGAGCGCCTCGTCGGCAAAGCTCTCTCGCCCATCCGCTCGCAGGTCGTCATCGCCACCAAGTTCGGCTTCAACACCAGCTCCGCCAACCCCACACCCGGCTCGCAAGGCCTCAACAGCCGCCCCGAGCACATCAAAAAGGTAGTCGAAGCCTCGCTCCAGCGCCTCAACACCACCTACATCGATCTCTTCTACCAGCATCGCGTCGACCCCGACGTCCCCATCGAAGACGTAGCCGGAGCTGTCAAGGACCTCATCCGCGAGGGCAAGGTCCGGCACTTCGGCCTGTCCGAAGCCGGTGCGCAAACCATCCGCCGCGCCCATGCCGTCCAGCCCGTCGCCGCGCTGCAAAGAGAGTACTCCCTCTGGTGGCGCAAGCCCGAAGCCGAAATCATTCCCACCCTCCAGGAACTCGGCATCGGCCTCGTCCCCTACAGCCCACTCGGCAAAGGCTTCCTCACCGGCAAGATCGACGCCGGCACCCACCTCGGCAAGGACGACTTCCGCAGCACCCTCCCCCGCTTCACCCCGGAAGCCATGCAGACCAACCAGGCATTCGTCGATTTGCTCGGCATCATCGCCAAGCGGAAAAACGCCACCCCCGCCCAGATCGCCCTCGCCTGGCTGCTCGCGCCGAGGCCCGGCCGCACCGTCCAGATCGTTCCCATCCCCGGCACCACCAAGCTCGCGCGTCTCGAAGAGAACATCGGAGCCGTCGCCGTCTCGCTCACCCCCGCCGACCTCGCCGAGATCGACACCGCCGCCTCCGCCATCATCCCCGAAGGCAACCGCTACCCCGATAACCTAGAAAAACTAACCGGCCGCTAACCCACCCCCCACCTCGCGCCGCCCTCGACGCAACGAAAAGCTGGGTGCCTTTGCACTTGCTTCTAGGTACCCCAAGCCTTCAGGCTTGGGTCTCCAGCCCACCAGCAGATTCGAGGGCTTTAGCCCCTGGGGCACGCTCTCCAAACCCAGAAACTCGGGTTGCCCATCCTTTGCAGCTTCACCGCAAAGGGTGGGTTGCCTCTTCTCTTGTTTGTCATTCCCGCAGGGAATCTGCTTCTTCCTCGTACCCCCACACCCCACCCGCCGTCATTCTGACTCGCAGAGTCAGAATCTCCGTCGTCGCCCTCGCTCCATCCCACCACCAACCCTGTCATTCTGAGCGAAGAATCGTCGCCAACGCAGAAGCACGATATCGGCGAAGCGGTACCTGTCCCCCAGTTCTTTCACGCCTGCTTGTTTACCATCACGCCGCCACCGACAAACTCGGACCCGTATCAGCAATTGCAGTCAGCAGGGCGATCAGCTACTACCTCGACCATCTCGACAAGAATCATGGAATCAGAGAGAAGAATCTTCTTACGATCTTCCAATCGGAATCAGCCACGCGGAGCTGGATGCACAGCTCGTGGCAGCCTGCAATCAGCTTGCTCAATTTCGAGGAGAGTTCGCGCATGCAAGCTTTAAGATTCACCAGCAAGTCGACCCAAGAACTGAGTCACAGAACATCAGACGGAATATCATCCCCCAGCTTAAGAAACTCGAAAGACGACTCAAGCGGCTCCTTTAGGCACCCGCCAGCACGCAAAACGATCTTGAGCCCCACATTCCACAGCCATTCCACGGGACCCGAAGCCTGTCAACTCGATACGGAAAGGCCCACACGTGCCGCCAAGCATCGGCAAAAATCGACGGTGCTCTAACCCCTGAAGACAAAGCACTTGCGGCCAATCGACCCACCTCCAACCCCTCAAAACCTTGACACCACCCGTATAATTGAAGAAGGCCCAAACAGAGCCCAGCAGTCGTGCCCGAGCGAAATCTCAGGCCGGACCTGGAGCCTGCCAAACCCAAGGGGGAAAAACCAGCAAAAGTCTATACAGCGGGGTACACACGCACGCGCAAGTCGTTTCCCATCAACGCGAAAGTATATATACAGGCGTATATACAAACGTCGAACCCCAATATTATCTAGACTTTGACCAAAAAAGTACCTCCGGGGGAGGGGCACACCCTACGCACAACCCGAAGCACCCTGACCCAATCCGGCCGGCCCACACCAATTCCGGACCGAGTCCAGCACTAAGCCATTTAGATGGAAGATTATACGGTTTAGATAGGGGGAGGGGGGTGGGGCTACCGAGCCAATCCCGCCCGCTGCTACTTCAGGTAGGCCCGCACCAGGTCGATCAGGTCTTCCGCCAGTTCCTCAGGCGGCGCGACGCTCTTCTCCGACGGCAGCAGGTGCAGCCGGATGTGGTCTTCCATCACCTCGGCCATCAGGCTGTTGATCCCGCCGCGCACGTTGGCCAGCAGCATCAGCACGTCAGCGCAATCGTCGCCCGTAGTCAGCGATCGTTCAATGGAGTCGACCTGCCCGCGGATTCGCTTGATCCGGGCAACCAGCTTCTGCTTTTCTTTATCGAGATGCGACATATTCTCTTAGATTATTCCACGTAATTCTCGAGCACGCCGATGCCATCGATCGCAATCCGAATCACGTCGCCATGCGCCAGCGTGAACCCATCTCCGGGCACGACGCCCGTGCCGGTCATCAGGAACGCTCCATGTGGGAAGCTGTTGTCGCGAAAAAGAAACTCTGCCAGTTGCTTCGGGTCGCGCTTCAGCTCCGCGAGCGTGGTACTCCCGGCAAACACGGTCGCGCCGCCGCGGGCAATCTCAAGCTGAATGCCGGTCGACTTGCCCAATGGTTCCGTCGCCAGCAGAATGCACGGCCCCAGCGCGCAACTGCCGTCGTACACCTTGGCCTGCGGCAGATAGAGCGGGTTCTCGCCTTCGATATCGCGCGAGCTCATATCGTTGCCTATGGTATAACCCGCGATTTCGCCGGCCGGATTGATCAGCAGCGTCAACTCCGGTTCAGGCACAGACCATTTGGCGTCGGACCGTATTCTGACGGCGCCGTTGGGGCCAACGACGCGCCGCCCGGTTGCCTTGAAGAAGAGCTCCGGTCTCTCCGCCGCGTAGACCCGATCGTAGAAGCTGCCGCCGCCCGCATCCTTGCTCTCTTCCATGCGCGCATTGCGGCTGCGGTAGTAGGTGACGCCTGCGGCCCACACTTCCTGGCTGACAATGGGAGCGAGAATGCTGCCGGGATCTATCCCGCTCCCCGAGCTGCCGCTGAGCGCCGCCTGCGCTCGCGCGTGCAGATCGGCGCTGCCGATCAACTCATCCCAGCTCAAAGCGCTGACGATCGAGAAGCGATTACCCTCTTCGACGAAGACCCCACTCTCGGTTCGGTAGAGTTTCATAAGGACGAGTGTAGTCTCAGACTGAACCGAATTCGCAACGCCCGCCGAATGCGCCGCAGGCCTTCAGGCCGCAATAGAATTGGATTGAAGGCGGAAGGGACGCAAGCAGAGCGTCAGCCTTCCCCATAGTGGAGTATTTATGCCCCTTGGTCTTCGACGCCGCGTGGTCCGCAAACTCAGTGCGGTCGCGGCGTTCCTGACGGCGGTTCTGCTTTCCGCGGCCTCGGCGCGGGCGCAGCAGGCGCCTGTGCCCAACATCAAGGTCAACGTCCGCCTGGTCACTCTCGATGTAGTGGTGACGGACAAGAAGGGCAATCTGGTCACGAATCTCGCCAGGGACGACTTCAAAGTTTACGAGGATCGGCAACCGCAGACGATCAAGACCTTTGAGCCCCCGAGCGCGCATCTGATGCCGCAGCCGCCCGATGGCAAGCCGCGGGTGGTGGTCTCCTCTGCCGCCGATCTGCCCAAGATTGGCAACGCGCCCGTGACCATCCTGGTGCTGGACGAACTGAACACGGCCTTCGCGGACATGTCATTCGCCCGCCAGTCGCTGGAGAAGTATCTACTGGCGCAGCCGGAGGTCCTCAATCAGCCCACGGCGCTGCTGGTTGCAAGCAACACCAGGTTCCAGTTACTGCAGGATTACACGCAGAAGCGGGCGGATGTCCTGGCCGCCTTGAAGGCCCACTTTCCGGAGTATCCCTGGAAGATGGCGAATGGCGGCAAGGGCGGCCCCAACGCAGTCGGGCGGATCGTGCAGTCGCTCTCCTCGCTCCTGCAGATTGCAGAGGCGACGCGCGGAACCCCCGGTCGCAAGAACGTCATCTGGGTCGGCGTCAACGCTCCCAGCGTCGATCTCACCTATGCCGATCCGGTCGCCACCCAGGAGATGACGGACCTGGTCAAGCGCGTCACGCAAACCCTGCTCGCCACCCGCGTCGCCGTCTACTATATCGATCCCACCGCCAACACCTCCGCCACGGTCGGCATCATGGTTCCCGGCGATAGCGTCGATGAGGACACCTTTGTCGACGCTGACCCATTCAACGCCGACATCAACTTCGACGAGTTTGCTCCGGCCACCGGTGGCAAGATCTTTCTGTCGCGCAACGACGTCAACAACGAGATTGCGTCGTCCATCGACAGCGGCAACACCTATTACTCCATCTCCTACACGCCCACCAACCTGAGCGAAGATGCTGCCAAGTTCCGCAACATCACGATCAAGCTCACGAATCCCAATCTGATTGCCACCACGCGCGAGGGCTACTATCCGGAGGGGGAAAACACCAACAACGTACAGGCTGATGCGTCGCTGAGTGCCGCACAGCGCGCGCGCGTGCTCGAAATGGAGATGTCCCAGGCGGCGCTGAGTGCAATGTCCTACAACGGTCTCTCGCTGGCCGCTCAGAAGAGCGCTGACAAAAAACAGTGGCAGATCAGCGTTGGCGCGAAGAATCTCTCATGGTTGCCGGCGCCGGCGCCGAACGGCATGCAGGTTGCCGAAGTTACCGCCATGGCCGTTGCCTTCGACGACCGCGGGAACGGCACCGGCGTCAAGTCCAGGGCCGCGGGCAAGAGCAAGATGCTCGGTCATGTTTCACGTGAACTGCAGAGTGAACGGAAGGCCGATTCCGTAGCGGACACGGCCACATTTCAGCTTCCCGTGGATGTCCCGGGCGGTACCACGCGCGTGCGGTTCATCCTTCGCGATGCAGTCTCAGGCAGAATTGGCACACTCGACATCAATCCCTAGGTCAGACATGGCCCGCCGGCCGCTACTCACCCGCGCAGCGCCGGGTCCACCCAAAGCAGAGGCTGCCGGATCGGCATGTTGCGGACGACCTCCGGGACCTTTGGGTCCGGATCGAGCCGCCGCCACACATCGATGTACTCGGGCAACTGCAACGCCTCGCCTGCAAACAGCAAGCTCGGCCGCCGCGCAGGCAGGTCGTCGAAGTACTCCACGTCTTTTGCGAATGGCCACTTCGACTTGTCTGCGATATAAGGAAACACAAACGCCACTGCGTCCGCCACGCCCTTGCCATTCGGGCTCTTGAACTGCCAAAGGTCGTCCGTCCGCGTGGAGAGGGACTGGCAGATGCCGCTGAGTACGTCCGTGTCGAACAAACTGTAGCTGTACGGCTTGGTCCGCGCCAGTTCCAGCGGCAGGCTCCCGTCCTTTGCGATCTGGTCGGGAATTATCGTCCGCGTGAGGCGGTCGCGGCACAGTGCGGTCAGGTCGGGGCGACGCGCGAACTGCGCGAACTCCGCGGCCTGCAGCACCCAACAGGTCCCGTGATTGTTCTTTGCCGTCTCCTCGTCCTTGCCGTTCTGCGAGGTCGCCATCCAGTCCACGTAGGCCGCGAACCACGCGCGAATCGGCTCAACATCCACAGCGCTGATCCCGCCGGCGGCTTCCAGCACGCGGGCTGCTCGCACCACCTCCGCCAGGTGCAGCGTGTCGATAATGCCGGTTCCGCGTCCCTTGCTGACGCCGAAGATTGCTTGCGCGTACTCCAGGTTCGCATTCATCTTCGTTGCCGGATCGACGAACCACGCGCGCAGATGCTTCAGAAAGTCCGCGGCGTACCGCTTGTCTTTGGTCAGCCGCCAGGCCGCGGCCAGCGCGGGCGTCATCACGCTGAGGCGGATCAGAGCCGCGCGATGGTCGTTGAAGTTGTCCGGATTCGAAAACCCGTCGCGGCGAATATACGGACCGCCCGGATTCTTCGGATCGGGCCACCAGTAATCGCCCTCGGAAAAGTAATCGTGTGGGCCGCCCTGGCTGCGATTGCTGCGCGACGAGGTCACCGTCACCGGCTCATCGACAACATACCGCTGGGCGGCCGCCAGGATCCGCGCGCGGTCGACCCTCGCCACCATTGCGTAAGCGTCCTCCGCCGGCCGCGCAGCCAACGTTCGCCTGACCGCAAGTGCTCCGGCGGTCCCGGCTACTCCGGCCAGGAACGACCGGCGCGTCACTGAGCTCTCGTCAGTTTTCTTCATAGTCACGCTGCCATCCACTGTATCGTCGCAAGCGCTCTTTACCAGAAAGACTGCCTTCCGATCCCTGTTTCGTGGACATGGCAGGCGCTCAAAAAAACTTGCATCGCCCCATGAAATTGGAACGATGCAGATTTGGCGGATGTGTTGGGAACAGTTTATGCGAATCGGACGAGTGGGAAATCGGACCTGGCTTCTACTCCAGTTAGACCACCGCGGAGAGCACCAAGCATCCTATCGCGAAGACGAGTTGCGACGAGCCCTCAGGCGGGCGTAAACCGTTGAGAATAAAGCACCAGCTGATCCGACCAGTGCCAGAACAACAGTGGGATTCTCAGGAGAATCTGTGCAGCCGGTTTGGGCGTGAAGCGGGGCAGTAACCAATAGAAAGAGCGCCGACCATAGGAGGAAATGCACTGATTTGTTCATAATCGTCTCGACCTCGCCAAATCAATCTACGGGAACATAAAGTGAATAGTCAATCACGTTTTCGGCCGTCCAGGCATGGGAGCCAAGGTCACATTGGCCCGCGGGCTTCAAGCGGGCGAATTGGCTTGCTTGCAGATATATGAAAAGCGCCTTCAACTTTCGACAGTAAGTCCACTCTTCGCCCAGCCCAGCGCGACCTAACTCATTCTTGCGGCCCGCTTCTTCGTTGTCGCCGCGACCTGCCTCGGCTTGCGCGTTATCTCCACGGCCTCTCCCGCGCTTGATCGGCGCTGCAGGACGACAATTGCGGCGCCGCGCAGCCTGGCGACCTCAGCCTCATGCGTCGGTATCAGCTTCGGCCGAAGGCCTGCAAGGGTGGATTCTGAAAATGACTTCTCGATTACTGGGGCCAATCTCGGCCATGCTCCAACAATATCTCCCGCAATCAGGATCACCTCGGGGGCGAGCGTCGCGGAGATCAGCCTCAAGCCCTTGCCAACGTACTCCGCCTGCCTGGTCAGGGCGGCAATCGCGTTTGCATCTTCTTCGCCCGCCAGCCGGAGCAGATCTTCGATGGTACGCACTGCGATCTTTGGCTTGCTTTCGGCGTAAAACCGCAGCGCGGCCCTTGAGGAAGCGTACATCTCCCAGCACCCGCGCGCTCCGCAGCCACAGACGGGGCCGTTGATGTCCAGTGGAATGTGCCCGAATTCGCCGGCCATGTTGTGATTGCCGTAAATGATCTGGCCGTTGGAGAGAATTCCCGTACCGACACCTTCGGAGATGGTCACCAGAACCGCGTTGCGCACGCCATCCATGCGACCGAACCACGTCTCGGCCAGCAGGCAGGCGTTGGCCGCGTTGTCCATCTCGACCGCCATCCCGGTCCCTTTCTCGAAGGCCCCCTTGATGTCGAAATCCGGCCATCCCAGGTTGGGGGCGAAGCAAAGTCGCTGGGTTGCCGAATCGATGCGGCCCGGAAGTGTGATACCGACTCCCTCGAAAGAACGTTGCGCATGATTTTCCTTCATCCGAAGCATGCTCTCGATGATCCTTGCAATCGTCTTCTCGGGGTCCGAGGTGACCGGCAATTGGGCTCGGGAAAGAAAGCGACCGTTCAGATCCACGATTGCAACCGTGGCCAGCTTCGGCCGGATGTCCGCTACCAGCATCACCAGATCGTCGTTGAGTCCAACCATGGTTGGGCGGCGTCCGCGTGGAAGCCGCGCGGTTGCGCCTTCCCGCACCCAGCGCTCTTCAATCAACTGGTTCACAATCAGGGAGACTGTGCTCGGCTGCAGGCCGGACAGACGCGAAAGCTCTGCCCGGGAGACCGGCTGGTTGGCTCGGATCACCTCCAGCACCACGTCGCGATTCATGTCTCTGGCGATCTCACTGGAGGCGAGACGAACATACGCAAGGTCGACTCTTCGCATTCCACGAATCATGTTTTATCCGAACCCGGCATATTGCCGCTTGCGGCGATGCGCGCAACACAAGTTGTTTTCTTCGCTGCCATCACTATATCGCGCTGAAAAATGCCGAAAGACATAGACATACTGTCCTTGTTGCGCTGGCCCGCCAATCCGTCAGGGTGCCGCACATGCTCCGACAGATAGCGGCCGTTCAGGGTTGCGCCGCCCAGGCTGTGGATTCCTTCGTCAGTGCTGATCTTCAGCGTGACAAAGTTGCGGTCGGGCGAGCAGACAATCATGCGAGCTTCAGTGATCTTCATGATGGATTAACCGGGGTGATTTCGATGTAGTCTACCGGAGCGGGGTCCTCGCCGTCCGGCGTGGCGCGCAGCGTCAGCGTGTCGCCCGGCGCCAGATGAATGCCTGGAACCGTGAACCTTGTGGACGTGTGGCCGTTGAGTTTGCTGCTGGGAAGCGACAGGTCGGCCTTCCAGTTTGCGGTCGGCTTGCCGTTGAGCAGCAGCTCATAGCTCGACTTGCCTGTATTGAGATCGAAATACTGCACGGCGATGCTATAGGTTCCTGCAGGCCGGTCCAGTCGCGTAGTCAGTGAACATACGGGCGCGCCGCTGCAAATGACGGCTTTGCCGCCGGATGCCGTCTCCCACGGCACCACGTCCACGGGTTTATATCCCACGGCCTGCATCTCCTCCGCTTCAATCCGGCCCGGGTAGTGGCCAACCCGGCCCAGCCGGTCGGGGATGCCGGACATCTTGAAGAACCATTCCGCGACCGCGTCGCGCCACACAATCGCGTGGCCGGCCTGGTACGTAAACAGGTCGAGAGTCTTCTCAAATCTCTCCTCGTCGACCAGACCCTTCAGCTTCGTCCACTCCACTGCGTACGTCGCTGCCGTCACCGCGCCGTCGTAGTGCGCATCGTAGATATGCTGGATCACGGTCTTGCCCGAATGCAGCACGTAGGTGTACGGCACGTGATGCATAAAGAGGAGCAGCTCATCCGGACACGTCGCCAGCGACTCGTACTTCGCCGCCAGCTGCGGCGGATATTGGCCGATGTATCCCGTTCCTGTGGCAACGGTGCGGTTCATCCCCACGCCTTCGTGGTCCGCGCGAATCCATTGCCCCCAGCCGTTGCGCTCGGCCGACTCAATCCCCGGGCCGTAGTGCACGTCGATGATGTCGGTCAGAGTGCCCAGCCCCAGCGGTCCGGTGTATTGCTCGTAGGCATGCCATGACTCAAGCTGAAGCCGCTCCACGGTAGCGTCCACCCGCGGGTCGTTGCCAAACGTCAGGCGCGTCCAGTTGTCAATAATGGCTTCGGACGTGAGGTCCGGATTCCATGCCAGCTTGCCGAAGCCGTACAGGTTCGCCATCGCCATGGGATGGTGCAGCCAGTTGTCCTCCATCCCCACGTTGACCACTGAAACAAATCCGCCGAGCGGCCGCCCGAAGCTCTTGCCTTCCACGATCTCCTTCACCGGCGTGGAGCGGTTGTCCGCCCGCATATCGGTGTCCAGCGCCGTCTTCCACATCGGCACCAGAAAGACCATATGGCGTTGCTGGCCGGTGTATTCCTGCGTGGTCTCGACCTCAATTGCCTGATTAGTGTGCCGCAGCGCGGCGAACAGCGGCGAAACCGGCTCGCGCACCTGGAAGTCGATGGGCCCGTTCTTGATCTGGATCACAACATTCGGCTCGAACTGGCCGTCCAGCGCATGGAAGTTGTCATACCCGGCGCGGGCGCGGTCAGCTTTCAGATTCGTCCAGTCCAGATGATGGTCGTACACAAAGCCGCGGTACATCACGATGCCATGGTGCGGTTGCAGTGCTCGCGCCAGCACATTCGCGGCCTGGGCCGGCGTCCGCCCATACTGCGAAGGCCCAGCCCGGCCCTCCGAATCCGCCTTCACTACAAAACCGCCGAGGTCGGGGATCAGCCGATAGATCTCCTCCACCTTCTGTTGCCACCACGCGGCGACGGCCGGATCGATCGGGTCGAAAGTCGGCAGCCCTCCGCTCACTTGCGGGCTCGACAGGTCCACCGCCAGCGACATGCGCACGCCCCACGGCCTAAACGCATCGGCGATGCGTGCCAGTTCCTTCAGCATCGCCGGATCGAGCGCATGCAGGTCCGCGTTCACGTTGTTCACCATGCATCCGTTCAGGCCGACGGAAGCCAGCAGGCGCCCATACTCCGAGACGCGTGACAGGTCCGGCCGAACATGGCCATCGCTGAAGAAGATCGAGCGCCCCGCGTATCCCCGTTCAATCGTGCCGTCGAAGTTGTCCCACTGGTCGACCCACCGGATGGGCGCGGCGGGCGACTCGGTGTCGCCGGCGAATGGCCGCTCCTCGGCGATCTGCTCCAGCAGGTGAAACACGCCATACAACTCGCCGCGGTCATCCTTGCCCGCGACGATCCAATAAGTGTGGCCCGCGGCGTGCAAGACCGCGAGCGAAAACCCCTCGTCCCGCAAGGCCGGCGGCGCGCTCCATGCCGGCAAAGCGGAGTGGACCTCCTCAACGGTGCCGAGTACGATTGCATCCGCGCCGGGTACGCTCGGCGACGGCGCGAGATCGCGGTCCAGCATGGCGCCGATCCCCCGCCTGAGCTCTCCCGCCGCGCTCTGCGCAATCGCCGAGTTGGCCAGCGAGACGAAACGCCCGGGCATTCCCACATACTGCCGCCGTGCCGCATCCGGCAGAGGACTGTATCGCAGCCAACCGTTCACACCTGTCTCCGCCTTGCCCAGACTGGCAGCAGCAAGAAGACAGGCGAGAATCAACCGGGTGCGCATCAGTGGGGGAGTTCCTGCGTTCCCTGGATGGTAAAAGTTGCGCCCAGAGTCTTCGTCGCTGCGCTGTCTGTCGAGGCATCCGCGATAGCAGCGGGCTGCGAACCGCCAACCGAGATGCGGTATATGCCCGCATTCACCGCCCGAACCCCTCGATCGTCGACCTGGGAGAGCGCGCGGGGATCCAACGAGAAGCGCAGATGCCTGGTTTCGCCCGGAGCCAGATGAACGCGCGTGAATCCCGCCAAGGCAAGGTTTGGCGAGACCCCGGTGTGTGGAGGAGTGAGATAAACTTCGGCAACTTCATCGCCCGCCCGCGTTCCCGCGTTCTTGACATCCGCCTCGACGGTCAGCGTATCTCCCGCTTTCAGCGTATTCGCGGAAAAATGCAGATTGGAGTAAGCAAAAGTCGTGTAGCTCAGCCCATATCCAAAGCCGTACAGCGGCGCGCCTTTGAAGTACCGATAAGTCCGATTGGCCATCGAATAGTCCGTGAACGCAGGAAGCTGATCGACCGACTTGTAGAACGTAACCGGCAGACGTCCGCCTGGATTGTTCTTTCCGCTCAAGGTTTCGGCTATCGCCTGCCCGCCGCTCTCGCCCGGATACCAGGCCTCCAGGATTGCGTTGGCATGCTGCTGCGCCCAGTTAACTGCCAGTGCGCTGCCGTTCATCAGAACGACAACCAACGGCTTGCCCGTTGCCGCTACCGCCTCCAATAAATGCTGTTGGGCATCGGGCAGTTTGATGTCGGTACGGTCGCCGCCGGAGAAGCCCTCAATGTGAATCGGCATTTCCTCCCCTTCGAGCTCGGGCGACACGCCGACGAAAGCCAGAACCACATCGGCCTGCCGCGCAATCGCGAGGGCACCCTTCTCGAGCAAGCCCGGTTTCGGCGCCCAGTCCATCGATATGCCTGCACCAAACAGCTTGGCGTTGTGCAGGTACTCCACGCGCAGTTCATGCGGCTTAGTGTCTTCGAACGTCATAGTGAATCGAGGCGTATCGCTCGATCGATGCTCTGCGCCTGCCACAGTGCCAAAGCTGGCGACAGGTTTGCCGTCGAGATAGACCGCAAACCTCTCGTGGTCCGCGCAGGGATAGCAATGCGCGAGCCTCATGGTGAAGTCGTACGCACCAGGCTCCGGCGCTGTGATTGTGCCGGTCCAGCGCACAGCGAAATGGTCGGCAGGTGCACCTGCCACAGGGCTTGCGGAGTTCCAATCGAAATCGATTTGCTTATCGACCCGCGTCACAACCGGCTTGCCATTGAAATCGTCGCTGGGAAAATATTCTCCCCGCAGTCCCTCTTCCGCCGCGCCCGCCGCGGGATGCAGCAACGTGCGCGGCACTGGCAACGACGCGCCATCCGCATACGAAGATCCTTGCGCGTAAAGCACCTTCGCCTTACTGAACTCTGCAGTTACCCCATCCACGGGAAACACCGGATCTTTGGGCACTGCGTTGTAATTTCCCTCCAGCGCGGAAAGAGAAGCGGCATTCGGGCCGATCACGGCGATGGTTTTCAGGGTTGGCTTCAGTGGGAGGACCCCGGCATCGTTCTTCAGCAGCACCATGGATTCCCGGGCCGCCTCGAGCGCAAGAGCGTGATGTGCCGGCGATCCCACCTCGGTGAAGGGAACGCTTGCATAGGGATCTATGGAATCCGGATCGAACAGTCCAAGTCTGTAGCGCGCGGTGAAGAGGCGCTTCAACGAGACATCAATCTCAGACTCCTTGATCAGCCCCTGCTTTACCGCGTCCGTCAACGCCAGGTAGGTGGTGCCGCAATTTGTATCCGTGCCGGTGCGAATGCCGGCAACAGCGGCCGCTTCTCTGTCGGCGGAGTAGTGGTGTCCACTTGCAGTGAAGAAATCGTCGACCGCCCCGCAGTCCGAAGTGACAAATCCGTTGAAGCTCCAATCCTGTCGCAGAACCGTCTCCAACAATTCCTTGCTGGCGCAAGCAGGATAATCGTCGATCGCGTTATAGGCGCACATAATCGAGTCGGCCTTTGCTTCCACGATGGTCGCGCGAAAGGCCGGCAGGTATGTGTCCCATAAGTCGTGGGGAGTTGGATCAACGTTGAAGCGATGCCGCTCCGACTCAGGACCGCTATGCACGGCGAAGTGCTTCGGCGTGGCAATCACCCTGAAGTAGTTGGGATTGTCTCCCTGCAGACCCTCCACGAAGGAGACGCCCAGCCGGCTGGTGAGGAACGGGTCCTCTCCGTACGTCTCCTGCCCGCGTCCCCAGCGCGGATCGCGAAAGATGTTGATGTTCGGCGACCAGATGGTCAATCCGTAGTAGATCGAGTGAATATCGTGGCGCACGGCCTCGTTGTACTTGGCGCGGGCCTCGATGGAGATCACCATGGATTCGCGTCCCACCATTTCCGTATCCCACGTCGCCGCCATTCCAATCGCCTGGGGAAACAACGTGGCGTATCCGGAGCGCGCCACCCCGTGCAATCCTTCGCTCCACCAGTCATACGCGGGCACGCCCAGCCGCGGGATTGCGGCGGAGGTATTGATCATCTGCGACGTCTTCTCTTCCAGGGTCATGCGCGACACCAGATCATCGACCCGCTGCTCGGTCGAAAGATGACTGTCCTGGTAAGGCAGCGGCCCGTTGGCCTGCGCCACCAGCAAAGCCGGTATCGCGCCGAGAAGAATAATGAGAGAGGCTAGGCGTTTAGCGTTCATGAGAAATTATCGACCTCCAGGCGCTCCCCGCCAGATGAAAAACTCTGCACACATCCGCGGACAACGCTTCCTGGCATCACAAGATATAAGGTGGAGGCTCGCCCCGCGTTCTATCCCCCATGCCGCCTCATTTTATTGTCGACACGAACTTTATTCTGATCAGAATGGCCTGTCAACCCGGATGCGCGCGCCGCATGGCGCTATTGATTTACGCCGCTGTCCAGGTGTCCTCCGTCCACGACCAGAATCTGCCCCGTCATGAAGGAACTCTCTTCGGAGGCGAGATACACAGCGGCTCCGGCGATCTCGTCCAGCGTACCGAAACGCCCCATTGGAGTTCGCAGCAACTGTTCCTGTCCCCGAACGGATGAAGCGATTGAGTCCCGTCCACCGCCCATAGCCGCGAAGCAGCATTGACTGGCCAAACACCTGGCAGCCGTAAAGGCGGATGCTCAATCTTCATTTCTATGGAGCTTCCTAGCAGGACTTGTAGCCATCTACGTCTTTGAAGTCAATGACATACTTCGAGCCATCTACCAGAGTGATTCCGGCGCCGATCACCGAACCGGATGGCATGACATCCATCAAATCGATTTGCCGCAAAGGGGACAACTCTTCTTCTGTCCATGCCGTGTCGTCGGTCTTGTGCAACATAACGGAGATCATCAATTCCACGGCCGGATTCTTCGTCACACGCTTGCGATAAGCAAACAACACAGTGCTTTCGTCTGCTTCGGCATTGAAGCCGGAATGGGTCCGGATCTGTAGATCGTCCCAGCCATGATAGGCAATCATCGCCAGTCTCCTGCCCGGGATAGAAGCAGTCAGCACCTTTCGTGCTCCCTGTTCAAACCTCTGCACCTCAGCTTGCTTGCCATTGATGTGCGGCAAACCGAAATTCCCGAGAGTCAATTCGTGTTCGAACGCGAGCCGGCAACGGTCAACCCGGATCACCCCGCCGGGCACAGTGATTTCCGCAAGGTCGATGATGTAACCGACCCCATTGTTCGGCGGTTTGCGCATCAGCAGTTGCCTATATAGGATGCCATTCCGGACCCCATTGAACAGGATGCTCTGCGAAGTCGAATACTGAGCCTTCTGAGAAGCCGTGTTATCAACGGCGCGTCCTGTGAGGTAGAAGTTGATGTCCACACCTCGCAGGTCGCGCGGATCGAGACTGCGAAAACTGTATTCCTGCGACGTTCCGCCGGCCGGATTGTGGTCTTCCCATGGAAAGTGCGTGTTGAAGACAAGTTTCGAGTAGTTGTGGTCATCGTCGTAGACCTTGCCGGAAACGATCTCTGAAGTGCCGCTGCTTCCGTGATTGACCAGAGCCAATCCAGGCTTTTCCAGGACCGTGCGCTTGGAGTTCTTCCCAAGCGCAGTCCACATGCCATCGTTTTCCTGGGCGGTCCAGAAAGGCGAATCTTCTGGCAGCGCTAAGGCTATAAACGGAAGGAACATGATGAAAGGGCTGGCAGGGCAGCTGTAATTCTGAATTGCGAATTCGCGGTGGCCGTAAAAGCCGAGGCTGGGAATATCGTTCTCGTAAAAATCCGCGCGAGTCGTGAATTGGAGGATCGAACCGGAGCAAAGCCGTCTCGCCCAGCCAGGATCAATCGGCGGCTTGGATTTGAGCATAAAGGACGCCGGGAACCCGCCGGAGATCCAGAGCCGGTAACAGATACTGCGGGCCCACATGTTGATGTAACCATTGCGCGCAAAAAACAATGGGTAGGCTTCGAACAATTCGTTGAAGCTCTTTTCAAGTACAGCGGCAATTTCGGGATAATGTTCATCGCCGAAAGCGCGACTCCAGATTGTTCCGTAAACCACAAACAGGCTGATGGTGTAGTAGTTGTAGCTTTGCTCCAGGTACCATCCATTCCCCGCATGATAGGAGGCAACCCACAGAAGATGGCTCTTCAGTAGTTCGTCATCGATCTCATATCCGTTCTTCTTCAGGAACGAGAGTGCGCAAACATTAAACAGCCGCCAGTTATTCTGGGTGGTGCGGCGATGTGCCCATTTGGAGATCGTGACCGCCATCTCGTCGCGTTGTGTCTGAGTCAGGTATGGCCATAGCACATCCGGCATCAACAGCATCGTTTTCGTCCAGCCGCCGAATTCACACGTGAACTGATAGGTTGCATCAGGCAGCTCTTCCGGCAATGGCAGGCTATTGGCATGGCCGGGTGTCATGGCGTTATAGAAATGATGGCAGTAGTAGTCGCGCAGCTTGAAGCCATTGATGCTGATATCCGGATCAACGTGAATCAGTGGTGCGGCGAGATTGAAGGTCCGCTCAAGCGCCTCGAATTCGTGTGAGCGCGTGCGCCATGCTGGATCATTGGGCTGCGGATAGGACTTGCCAGGGACGAGCGGGAAGACGATGGGCGAGTCGAATAATTCGACGTGTTTGAATGCGCGCTGCAATACGTACTGGGCGCATTCAATGTAGTGCCGCCTCGCCATCCCTGTCAGCGGGCTGAGCGTGACATCGGGATCTATCACTTCAAATTTGTCGGAAACTACAGCTCGCCGGCCGCGGAGATCAAACATTTTCTGACGCTTTCCTCGAAATGCAAGGGGGATTGTACGCTCTATAGAGTTGTACTCCAATTTAGTTTGACTGTCAGTGAATATATTACTAGAAGGTGTTCTTGTATCTCCGTTGCGATTCTATTTCTAGTAATCATCGGGAAAACGACAGGCTTCCGCTTAGTACGAGATCAGAAGAATATCCAAAGTAGCTGCTCTTCCAACGTCTACCTGCGTAGATGTCCATTGCTTTGCGCCAGAAATTCTGCGAACTGATGCGATTCCGCCGACTAGGACGACGAACCTTCAGTGGGTTCTGCCCTCTTACCGGGCGCGAGCTGCGCAATGATAGCGTCCGCATCATAGACGCATCCTCCCCACACCCCTCCGCTCGCCTGCACCAGCGCCGCCCACAGCCGAGTATCGTCCGGCAGGGCGGGATGCGGAGCGAGGTCTTCGCGCGGGCTTCGGGCCGCCAGGCGGACCGCGCCCTCTTGCGGGGAGAATCGTTCTTCTCCTTCCCCGACCAGGTCGACCGCGCCGCGCAGCGCGTCCCGGTCGATGACGATCTCGATCGTGTCTCCGTCCCTCACGCGGCCGATTGGGCCGCCGGCCAGCGCCTCTGGCGAGATGTGGCCGATACAGGCGCCGGTCGACACTCCGCTGAAGCGCGCATCGGTCAGCACGGCAACCTGCTTGCAGTAGGCAAGGCTCTTGAGCGCTGCGGTGATCTGATAAATCTCCTGCATCCCAGCTCCCGCGGGGCCGCCACAGATCAGCACGAGCACATCCCCAGGTCTGATCTCGCCGCGCTTGATGGCAGCGATCGCAGCCGTCTCGGTCACAAAGACACGAGCCGGTCCGGTGTGCCTGTAGATGTTGTTCGCGTCGATCAGTGAAGGGTCAATGGCTGTACTCTTGATGACGCTTCCCTCGGGCGCGAGATTGCCGTTTGGGAAGCAAATGGTCGACGTAAGTCCCCGCTCCCGCGCCCGGTCGGGCGAGAGAATCACGTCCTCGGCGTCGACATCATCCAGCGTGCGCAGTCTCTGCTTCAGTGCTCTGCGGCGTTCGCTCTGCTCCCACCAGTTCAGATTCTCTTCAAGTGTCTCTCCGGTCACGGTTCGCACTTGGCAATCGAGCAGCCCGGCGCGGCGCAGGTGCAGCATCACCTCCGGTACCCCGCCGGCGAGGAAGACCTGAACCGTCGCGAAGTTGTTCGGTCCATTCGGCAGCGCATCCACCAGCCTGGGGACCTCCCGATTGACCGCGGCCCAATCGGCTGCCGATGGACGCCGCAGTCCGGCCGCGTGCGCGATGGCGGGAACGTGCAGCAGCAGGTTCGTCGACCCGCCGAAGGCTGCGTGCAGCACCATGGCATTGCGGATCGCGGCGTCGGTGATGATGTCGCCAGTTCCTAAGCCGAGTTGAGCCATGCGCAGGATTGCGCGCGCCGAGCGCATAGCCGCATCGAGCCATATCGCCTGCCCCGAGGGCGCCAGCGCCGTATGCGGCAGCGACAATCCGAGCGCCTCGGCCACCACCTGCGACGTAGCGGCCGTCCCCAGAAACTGGCAACCCCCGCCCGGCGTGGCGCAGGTGCGGCAGCCAATCTCGGCCGCATACTCCAGCGTGATTTGACCTTGCGCGTACCGTGCGCCGATGGACTGCACCTTGCCGGCATCCTCGCCGCTTTCAGGAAGCAGAGTGACACCGCCCGGAACCAGGATGCTGGGCAACGCGCCCGAGGATGCGAGCGCCATCATCATTGCCGGCAGTCCCTTGTCGCAGGTTGCCACGCCGATGACGCCCTTCCGTGTAGGCAGCGAACGCATCAGGCGCCGCAGTACTATTGCGGCGTCGTTGCGGTAGGGCAGCGAATCCAGCATCCCATCCGTACCCTGGGTTCGGCCGTCGCAAGGATCGGTGCACGCGCCGGCAAATGGAATGGCGCGCCGGCTTCGCAACTCGCGGGCTGTCTCCGCCACCAGCAGCCCCACCTCCCAATGCCCGGTGTGGAAGCCAAGCGCAATGGGTGTCCCATCGTGCGCGCGCATTCCACCGTGCGTACTCAGAATCAGGAATTCAGGGTCGAGCAGGCGCGCCGGCTCCCACCCCATGCCCGCGTCCTGGCTAAGCCCAAAGAGATTGCCCGACGGCTGTGTCAACAACATCTCTGCGGTGATCGGCAGTGCCCCGTCCGGTCCGGGCGCATGCGTCCTGACTTCGTTGTAAATGGAACGGCTGCTCTCGAAAACCTGTTCTGCAGCGATCGCATTGCCTGGGTTGACGGTCATATGGTTTGGGCAAGCCTCACGGACGAGTGTAGCGCCGCCCGCGTGCGCCTGGACCGGGAACAGGCGTAGCCGGGCCACCGGCAAAGTGCGCGCGCATCGCGAAGTGCAGATTCAGCTTTGTTCGAAGGTGTAGGGTGCGCGCTGCGGGCGTGAGAGCAGCGCGTTGGCCGCAACATCGCCTTTGAATCGTTCTTTCTGCGGATCCCAGTGCAGCCTGCGCTTTGCCTTCATCGCGATGTGATGCAGCAGACAGGTCGAGCAGGCCCGATGGCCCATTTCCACCGGTGAAATCGGCTGCTGTCGCGAACGAATGCAGTCGAGCCAATTGCGATGCTGCTCCTTGCTGACGTACAGATGAATCTCACCCGGACCGATGACCGAATCGAGAATCGCGGGGTCACTCGCATCCAGTCCTGTCTGCTTCAGCCGCGGATTGGCGGGCGCACCGCTCGTGGGGTCACTGGCCGTTACGCTCTCCGTGCGAGTCACGAAGATCCAGCCTTTACTGCCGTAAAACTTGATGCCGTTGGGAAAGTCCCCCGAGATGTCCATGGTCACGCCACTTGCATAAATCGCGTGAGTCAGGAATTTGCCATGGACGTTCCACAGTCCGTGCGTGGGGAACTCCGCCGTACCCCATATCTCAACCGGCCCGGTGTACTCGGTATTCATCCCCCAGTGAGCGCTGTCCACATGGTGCGCGCCCCACCCCGTGATCATCCCCGCTCCAAACTGCTCGCACCGCAACCACCCCGGCCGATCGAACCCAATCTGGGGGTGCACGCGCATCTCGGTGTAATAAACCTCTGGTGTCGATCCCAGCCATGCATCGTAGTTCAGGTTCTTCGGCACAGGCATCGGCGGCGCATCCGGCCCGGAAGGATCGCCGGGGAGTCCGATCTCTACATGCTGCAAATCTCCTATGCATCCATTGCGCACCAGTTCCGCCGCGTACCGGAACTGCGCCGTCGATCGCTGCTGGCTGCCGATCTCGAGGATCCGGCCCGACGCCTGCACAGTATTGCTCAGATATCTCCCTTCAGCGATCGTCAACGACGCCGGCTTCTGCAAATAGACATCCTTGCCGGCCCTGACCGCCGCGCAGGCCACGATCGCGTGTTGATGGTCGGGCGTGCTGATGACCACCGCGTCGATATCTTTGTTTGCCAGAAGCTCGTGGTAGTTGTGGTACCCGGTCACTCCGTCGTAATCCTTGCCTGTCTTCTTCGCATAAACGCCGTTGATCAGCGTTTTGCCTGCTTCTACCCGGTTCGCGTCCAGGTCACACACAGCCATGATCCGTGCGTCGTCGTACTGCCAGATACCCGGCAGATCGTGGCTGCGCGAGATGCGGCCGATCCCAATCGCACCAATGTTGATTTGTTTGCTTGGAGCCATCTGCCCCAGGACCGACGCCGGTACGATGGTCGGAAATCCCACTGCTGCAACCGCACCTGCCGCGGTCTTGACGAAGCTGCGCCGGGAAATCTCTGCCGCCCTCTTCATGGAATCACCCCTGAATGCTGGCGTGCGTTGCGCTCTGCTGCGCGCGGATAACCAACTCCGCCGCCAGTAAACACTGTTCCTGGTCCTGCGCCGTGTGCGTTCGGTTAACCACGTCCGAGATAAACTGCGGCCCGAACGGCAGCGTCAGGTTGTTGCAGTCGATATACCGCGCCTCCTTCGCATCCACCACAAACAGGTGGTTGCCGCCCTTTCGTCCGGCGATGTCGGCATACTTGCGCAGTTCCATGTAACCATCTGTCCCCAGGATGAACAGTCGCCCATCGCCCCACGTCCCCAAACCCCGCGGCGTGAACCAGTCCAGCCGCACATAACCGAAGCCGGCGTTCCCACGCAGCATCATGTCGCCAAAATCCTGGAATTTTGGGCGATCTTTGTGGCGAATGTTCGCCACCTGCGAGGCCACCACCTCTGCCTGCGTGGAGCCCGTGTAGAACAGAAACTGGTCCACCTGATGGGAGCCGATATCGGTGAGAATCCCGCCATATTGTTCCGGGTCCCAGAACCATTCCGGCCGGCCCGATCCCCCGCCCGCGTCCCCTTGCCCTTGATAGATCTGGTGCGGCGCAATATTGATCGTCTGGATCACCTTGCCAATTGCTCCCGTCTGCACCAACTCCCCGGCCTTCACTGCAGCCTTCACTTCAAGCCGCTCGCTATACATGATGGCGAAGGTCCGCTTGGTTTCGGCGATGGCCGTTCGGACCTGCGCCAACTGCTCAAGCGTCGTCACTCCGGGCTTGTCGCAAAGATAGTCCTTGCCATGCCGCATCACGCGGACACCTAGCAGCGCGCGCTGGTTGGGAATCGCCGAACTCAGCACAAGTTGGATCGAAGGGTCGTTCAGAATCTCGTCCTCCGACCTTGCCTCCTTTGCCTGCGGATAGCGCTTCTTGAACGCGACCCCGCGTTCAGGCTCTGCGGCATACACGCTCACCAGCACTCCGCCTCCGCGGATCATCGCATCCACCATGCCGTAGATATGGTCGTGGCTCATGCCCGCCACAGAAAACCTGGCAGAGTACGCCGGCCTGGCATCGGCACTCTGCGCAGGCTCAGCAATTTCTTCCACTATGCTGCCCGCAAATGGAGACGCCCCGAATGCAGCCGCCGGCATAGCGGAGGAAAGGCTTGCGGACCCCATCGTCTTCAGAAACGAACGTCGATCGAATCCATCCATCGGCAGATTCCCCTCAGTCGCGCCACCTGTGCGTTCAATCGGCCGCTGCGCGCAAATGTATCCCTCTTTCGCGCGTGGCTGCCATCATTCTTCGCGCGTCGAAGTTTATTGGCCACGACTCTACGGCATCCTGCGCAGAATTGGCAAACGGGGCGATAGGGTCGACGATTCCCGCCCGGATTCGGCACCATTGCTGGCACCTCCATCCCTACCCCAGCGCAATGTAGCCTAAGCAACATTGCGCGGCGACTACGGGGCCAAGCCACTGGCTGCCGAAAGCAAACCCTGCGACGCAAACCCTCCTGTCGGCGTCAGACCAGTGAGACCAGGCAAAAGTCCCGCATGGCCAGAACGCAGCCGTTTCTTTAGAGCGTTTTACAGCCGACCGGGCGGCAGGAAGTCCGGCGTCTGTCCTCACCAGCGAGTGCTCAAATCGTGGATCAACCCCATTGCTGGGCCTGGGGTCAACTCCTCGGAAATAGTAAGTTTGCGAAACGAAGTTAAGGAATGAAAGCCAACAGATAAGGTAAGTTCCTGCATCGGAGGAGAGCTGAGGTTTTCTCCACGAAACCCAAAGAATGGTAGCAGAAGTATCAAACTGGGGATTTATCTTCGAAAACTGCTTGACATTATCGAAGATGCACATATAAAGTTCGCGTCACATACAAATAGTAAGTGACGGGCCGTGAGCCGAACAAGCATACGGGTTCGCGGCTACACTTCTGGAGGAAAGCGATGAGCCGGATGTCAATGGACAAGACGGGCAAGCGAGCTGGCAACATGACGTGGAAATTCGCACTGGCGCTGATCTTTGCGATGGCAGTCGCACTTCCAACGGCCCGCGCACAAGTGATCTATGGATCCATCACTGGTAACGTCCAGGACAAGACCGGCGCAGTAATTGCCGGCGCCACGGTGGTAATAACGAACCAGGCGACCGGCGAAACCCGCACCACCAACACCAACTCTTCTGGCGAGTATCACATCGTGGACCTTGAGCCGGGGCCGTATACGGTCTCCATCAAGGCGTCCAGCGCGTTTGCGGCATTCCTGGAGAAGAACGTCCCGATTGAGGTCACCCGGGAATCCCGCGTGGATGCCATGCTGCCGGCAGCGACGGTTACCACGGTAGTAACGGTGGACACCGCGCCGCCCATGCTCGAGACGGACTCTGCCGAGGTTAATCACGAATTAACGAAAGAGCAGATTTCTCAGCTTCCGCTCACCTCGTCGCAGGGGCGCAATTTTCAGACGCTCTACACCACGATTCCGGGTGCTGCGGCGGTCCAGGAGCAGAACTCGATCGGCGGCAACCCATCGCGTGCCTTGTCGGTCAATGTGAACGGCGTGAGCTACAACACCAACACCACACGCATCGATGGCGCGGTGAACGACTATGGCTGGCTGCCCTACCTGCTGGCTTATCTGCCGCCCGCGGACTCGATCGACAGCGTCAACGTGGTTACAAACTCCTTCAATGCGGAGCAAGGTGTAGCCGGCGGCGCCTCCATCGCCATCACGCTGAAGGGTGGCACCAACCAGTACCACGGCAGCGCGTGGGAGTACTACCAGGACGCAGCGTTTAACGCACGCAGCTATACGGCAACCCAGGCATCCCTGGTTTCCGTCGCCAACCCTACCGGGTCGGTCCCCAAGAACGTCTTCAACGAGTTTGGCGGTAACTTCGGCGGGCCGGTCTTTATTCCCAAGGTCTACGAGGGCAAAAAGCTCTTCTTCTTCGAAAACTTTGAGCGCATAACGCGTCGTAGTTTGGCCACTCCGCTTGAAACCGTGCCAACGGCCGCAATGCTCAACGGTGACTTTTCGGCTCAGTCCCTTACCACTCTCTACGATCCTCAGCCAGGCGGCGTAGGTCCCTACCTCGCAGTCGGAGCGCGTCCAACGTTTATGTCCGAGTACGGTTGCAACTGTATCCCTGGGCCGAATGCGCCAGTAACCTCGCCAAATCGACAAAACCCGGCCGCTGTGAAGATGCTGGCTTTGTGGCAGCCCTATGCAGCGGTGGTCGGCACACCAACCGCCGCGCAGTTGTCGACTCAGTTGGCCAACGACTACACAGCGAGGGGCACGGTCGCCTATAACCGGACTTCGAACGACACCAAGATCATTTTCAATCCGTCCGACACTACGTCCATCTTCGGACGGTACAGCATTGCGCCGTACAACCTTAACGATCCGCAGCTTTTTGGAGCGGGCACCAGCTCTGCGGGCGGCTCTGCTATCGACGGCGGCCAGCCCGGTGCGAATGCGGGCCGTATCCAGAACGTTGGACTTGGCGCCAGCCACACCATCACCAATAACCTGGTTGTCGACTGGGACTTCGGCTACACGCGCCAGGTCACAGGCGCGCAATCCCTCGTCGATATTGCCGACGGTAACTTCGGCCTTACCACGCTTGGCATTCCCGGCACCAACGGAGTCGGACCCCTCTATGCTGGCCAGCCGTATTTCGCAATGGGCGGCGGGTCGACCTTTGCATCGATTGGCAATTCCGACGGCGCAAATCCGTTCCTGTTCCGCGACAACCAGTTCACCACCGACGTCAACCTGAGCTGGGTCAAGGGCAAGCACGCTACCAAGTATGGCTTCACCTGGTATCACTTCGACCTCAACCACTTTCAGCCATCCGTCGGCTCCGGCGTCAGCAACCCGCGCGGCGGCTTTCAGTTCCTGGGAGGCATGACCAGCAACACCAGCACGGTTACCAATTACAACTCGCTGGCCGACTTCCTGCTGGGTCTCCCCAACAATGGCACGGGCATCGCCGTAGCCAAGAACGAACAGCTCTACAACCCCAACTCCCTGCGTTGGACCGAGATGGGCGCTTATGCGCAGGACCAGTGGTCGCTGACTCCCAAGCTCACCCTCAACTACGGCGTCCGGTACGAGATCTATCCCGCGCCCTATACCGACAAGCAAGGCGCCTTCCGGCTCGATCCGACCCTGCCGCAGACGGCCAACATTGAGGCTGGCGGAGTTGGCGGCAACCCCAAGAGCGCAGGCATCAATGCTGGACATGGCAGCTTTGTGCCGCGCGTGGGCATCGCCTATCGCCTGGACGAGAGGACAGTCATTCGCACCGGCGCAGGCTTCACCACCGATCCGGAGAGCTTCCGCTTCCTGCGCGATCAGTACCCGAGTGAAATTGCCCAGGCCTATGTTGGCACCGCGCAAGGAACCGTGTCGCTCGATCCAAACAACAATCCGATTACGCTGACGACGGGAATTCCACTTGCAGTCACTCCGACCGCCACCAATGGCTTTTACTCGCTTCCTGTGACGATTGGAACCAACACCACCCCCGGAAACATCCGGCGCGGCTACATTGAAAGCTGGAATCTGTTTGTCCAGCGCGACCTGGGGCATGACTACGTCGCCAACGTCGGTTATGTCGGCACCCACGCGGTTCGCCAATTCTCCGATGTCACGGAGAATGCGGCGCCCTTGCCCAGCGGCGCCACCATCTGCATGCCCAACGGCCAGTACAATCCCTCCACAGGCCTGACCGGAGCGTGCTCGTTCAACGCCAATCAGCTCATCAATCAGGAGCACTGCACAGCCGCCACCGGATATGTCTGCTACAACACCGGCGGCATTACCATGAACGAGCCCCTCTTCAGCGCGGAGTACAGCGCCCTGCAGGCGCAGTTGACGCGCAATGCGGGCCGTCAGTATCAGTACGGCCTGAACTACACCTGGTCGCACGCGTTTGACAACGCAGATAATGGCGCGGGCTCGGGTTCCACCGGCCCCGCGTATTCCTGGCCCGGCTACTTCAACCTGAACCGGGCGCAGTCCGGTTACGACCGCACCAACAACCTCCAGGTCTTTGGAATCTATCACCTGCCGTTCGGCAACGGCCAGATGTTTGCCAACAGCGGGCTCGCCAGCGCCATCTTTGGCGGCTTCCAGATCACCGGGCAGCTCAGCCACATCAGCGGCGCACCCTTTACCGTGAGCCCGTCGTCCTCAGCCATCAATGCAAACGGCACAACGGAGTACGCAGAGCTGGTCGCTCCCTACCACCAGCTTGGCGGCCACTATCGTGGTACCGCCTGCTATTCAGCTGGCACCTGTGCCTCCGGCTTGGTCAGTGGCGGCAGACCCTGGTTCGATCCAACGTCGTTTGCAAACCCGGTCGAGCCTCAATACACCAACCCCAGTGGGGCTGGTTACGTCAATTGCACGGTGCCCTCCTGCATGGTCTCGCCGAACTTTGGCAACACCCGCCGCAACGAATTCCGCGGGCCGGGCGTTACCAACATCAACGCAAGCGTCTCACGCAGCTTCAAGATCTATCGCGAAAGCGAGTTCCTGGTTAAGGTCGAGGCGTTCAACTTGGTCAACCACGCGGAACTCGTTAGCAACCCCAACGTAACTGTGGGCGGCGGAACATTCGGACAAATCACCAGCTTCGCCCTTGGCAACAACGCCAGCCCCACGCGCACCCTGCAATTCAGCGGACGCATCAACTTCTAACTGGCGCGGCATCCATCCCGACGGGCAACTCCTCACCGATTAGGGGGAGTTGCCGGTCCGGGGGAATCGCCGGAGTCCTACCCCGCGACAAGCCCTAGTCGCGCAAGGTTTTCGAGCTCGCGAATAAGCCTGTGCTCTGTGCTTCACGCAGAATTGCTTCATGCCAAAGAGCCAGTCCACATCAATACGCCGGGGCGCATGCACAGCACGTTTAGATCAGAGCCGTTATAGCACAATGCCGAGATGGCTTCGCAAATCGTCCAAGCCTCGTTGGACGTAGGTCAGTTCTCTTTGATATCGGTCCAGTCTCTGCGCGTCTTTGACTTTGACGAGGACCCCCTCGATGGCGCGCGCCGTATCCTCTACCAGCCATGCATCGCGACAAGCCGACTCTAGCTCTCCATGAGACGCCAGAGCTGTGCACTGAGAGAGGGCCAGGCGGCAGAAGTTGAGCTCAGCGTCCAAATAACGGCACCGGCGAGCCTGGGCTTGGGGTGTTGCTGTTCCGGCTTGTCTAACAATGCGATTCACCAACGAACTGTAAGGCCTCACTTACGTCAATGTCTGTGCAGTTTTATACAAAGGTGGCGTGAATCTCGAACCGGACGACGCCGGGCGGTAGGTCCTTCGGTCGATGTCCAGAGGGGCAAACCAGGCGGCCCAATGTTGATGGAAGCCGGCTTTCTGCATGGCCACCGAAACCTCCGGATTTCGCGCGAAGGTATCCCAAACGAATCCGGTGCGCAGGTTCTCGGCCATCAGGAGGCCAATGCCGAGGTCGATACCGAGCACGTCGGGATCGTACCATTGGGCGTCGGGATGGAATGCGTCGCAGAATCCGTATCGCCCCCAGGCGTATTTTCCGTAGCGGTCTTTCAGTGCGTGAAGGACGCGCAGGCAGTCAGTAGGGAGAAACGGAAGCGAACCGGCGGTGGCGTAGGGGACGACTGAGCCGTCAATGCCCCCAAAGCCTTGTGTGGTGTTCGGTCCACGAGTGCCAGGCCCTCCCCACGCGGTGTATCCATGCTGCGAGTCGGAGGCGGAGATGCCCCAGTAGTCGGGTGTGTAGGGCTTGCCAAGCGAAAGGCAGAAGGCCTCGTGGGCACGTGTGGCGATGATGGAGTTGGCGAAGTAGTCGGCGAAGTGGTCGCGCTTGCTGCGGAAGTCGAACCAGGCGTGGCTGTACTGGTGGACAAAGAGCGGGTCGGCGGCTCCGATGTAGTCAAAACCGGCATATTGCATCGTCGGCCGCGACCACGCGTCCCAGCAGGCGGGATCGATGGGGTGGGTAGGCGAACCGAGGGCGAGCAGGTAGAGCATCATCAGTTCGCAGTAGTGGTTCCAGCGTGACTTGAGGAATTCGCCGTTGCGCAGGCCCATCGAGAAGGTCTGTTCGCCGTTGAGCATCCACGGCCAGTCGACGCGCTCGTAGACGGTTGTCGCGAGGCGGACGATTTCGGCGTCGCTGTGGAAGTGTGCGCGCGCTGTGAGCACTCCGCAGAGCAGAAGCGTCGTGTCGATGGAGGATATCTCGCTGTTGCGCCAGGAATCGCCCGTCTCGATGTCGTTGAAGTGCGAGAAGAAGCCGCGCTGGTTGGGCAGGGTGTCGCAATGGAAGCGCAGCGTGCGGCGCACTTGTTCGACGATCTGCGCTGCAGGCTGGTATGCACGCTTGTCTGCAATGCAGAGCGCGGACAGCCCGAAGCCGGTGGCAGCGATGCTGGCCATCCTGCGGCTATCCAGCGCACCCGTATTGTTGTTGACCCATCTGGCACGATCAAGCACCTGGCCGGTGTGAGGGCTGGCCTGCTCGGCGAAGTAGAGACACCCTCGTCGCTCGAGGTCGTCGAGGAACGATTCGTCGGGCGATGACAGGGCGTAAGCGGGCGTTGTGGAGAGCAGCCCTGACCCTGCGGCTGCAAGGCTGGACGCTGCGAAAAGCTTAAGAAGCTCGCGACGATTCATGAGGTCTACTTGGCGATCATCACGACGGCCAGTCCATGCGCCGGTGCCGTGAGGTGCAGCTTACCATGATTCTCTCGCTCATTGGAGCCGGCGGGTTGCTTGCCTCATCCCGCGCGGAACCAGCAAACTGGCACTGGCCAGGCGAAAGATGATGGACTAAAGGGGGCGCGGTTAGGAATCAAAATCCGGAGAATTGGCTGCGATATACGGCCTTGATGTGGTCCAGGCGCCGCGACAAGGATTGTGCCTGTTCGTCCAGGCCCAACTCCCGCGCCAAGGCGATGGCTTCGCCAAACGAATCCTTCGCTTCGCTATAGTGCCCGGCAGGATTGGAGTGCGTCCGCGGCTCGTAAAGCTGATCGTAGGCGTCTTCGCCTGACCGAATGCACTGGTGCATCCGTTCTAGTTTGTCGTGTTTCTCTTCTTCCTGCACATAATCCTCGATTCGACAGTGCAACCATCTCCAGAACGGAATTCATCATGCGCCAAATTCGACCGAGAGGCAACGATCTACGAGAGATTACTTGCAACAGAGAGTCACCCGCAGTCGACCAAATGATGAGTTATCGGAATTAGCGGGGCCTGGCTATATACTTGTGAGTCCTTTCACCGGGATGGTTTCCTGACGGCGAGGTGTGCGATGCGGTTGCTTAAGAGTCTGTGCCTTTGCATGTTAACGTTGGCAGGGCTCGGTGGGTTTGCCGCGAACGCGCAAACCAGCGATGGTCCACGGTTGGTGGCGCAGTTGGCTTCAGGCCAGGTGATTGCCTGCGCGTATTCTTCCGATGGCCGCACTGTGCTTACTGGTGGCAGGGAAGGCAAGGCGCGGCTCTGGGATGTTGCGACCGGAGAGGAACTCCAATCCTTCCAGGGAGAAGCGTGGATCACGCATGCGTCCGTGTCCTCTGACAATCGGAATGTGCTCACAGTCAGCATTCTCGATGACAAGACCGCAGTGCAACTGTGGGATAAGCCGAGTGGGAAACAACTCGGACGGATTTCGCCGCTGGCTGGCAACCTGGTCTTCGGACTCAATTCCGCGGACGGAAGCACGATAACGACGGCCAACTGGGTTGAAAAGGACGACCAGGGAAATAAACTGCCGGCTGGAGGCGGCGCGAAGATACAGATGTGGAATGTGGTCACGGGCAAGGAACTCAGTCACTTCCTGGTGCCGGGGGCGGGCGCGGTCGGGATGCTTACCGTTGTGTCTCCCGATGGGCGAAAGCTCTTTTCAGGAGATGGCAATGGCCCTGCAATCTGGGATGTCGAGACGGGCAAGCTGCTGCTGCGACTCGGGAACTCTGACGGCGTGGTCAGCGCCGCTGCGTTTTCCGCCGACGGGAGCAAAGTGGCTTGGGGCACCATCCCAGGGGTAGTCCAGCTGTGGGACCTGGGAACCGGAAAACAAATCCAGCGCTTTGCTGCGGATGGTCCGAGTATGTTCATCGGCTCGGTGCAATCCGTATCTATTTCTCCGGATGGCAGTCGCGTGCTGGCCGCAAGCAACGACGATGACGCCCGGTTGTGGGACGCTGCGACCGGCAAGCAGCTAACGCTCTTTCAGGCCTCCGATGATCGCATCAACGCTGCGGTGAATTGTGCGGCGATTTCTCCCGATGGCACCCAGGCGCTGACTGCGGCCGACGACCAGACGGCCCGCCTCTGGGATGTGAAATCGGGCAAGGAACTCCAGCGCCTGATCGGGCAGGCCGATGAGGTCGCTGCCCTGGCCTTTGTTGACGGCGGGCTTGGGATCGTGGAGGTGAGCGGAACCGGAATGGTCTGGCTGTGGGATGCGGGAAGCGGCAAGGCTCTGCTGCGCCCCATGGTGTCTTCGTCTTCGGCGCCTGCTCCGGCGCCGGGCAGTGCGGCTACCACGCTGCCGGTAAGTACCGCCGCCGGGAGTTACTTGTCGCCCGTGGTTCTTTCTCCTGACGGCGGGCGGGTCTTCCTGGCAGGCTTTCATGGCGAGCAGGGAGTGTGGGATGTGCAGACGGGGAAGGAGATTCAAAGCTTTCCACCGCCGAACCTGGCTTTCTCAGCGGTGGATTTCTCTCCGGACGGAAGCAAGCTGCTGTCCGCAAATCACGGACCCACCTTCTCCCTGTGGGATGTCGGGACGGGAAAAGAGATCCAGCACTTCACCGTGGATCCCGGATTCCGCCCGTCCATCCTTTATCCCGAGGGAGATTTTCGGGACGGCGTAGAGCATTTGGCCTTGTCGCCCGACGGCCACGCGGCGCTGACGTCGGACTCAGAGGGGTCGACCCGCTTGTGGAATGTGGATACTGGGAAACAGGTGCGGGTACTCAAAGTGAAAACTTACGAGGACCTGGCGGTTGGCTTTTCACCTGATTCGAGCAAACTGATCACGGAAAATGTGGACGGGTCAGCCACCCTGCGGGAAGCGAAGTCGGGAAAAGACCTTCAGCACTTTGGCAAGGCTTCAGCGCCGTCGTTTTCAGCCGACGGCCATCGCGTGTTGATGGGCGGCTCGATTTGGAATGTGGATACCGGCAAGGAACTCCAGAGCTTCGAAGTACCATCCGGTAGTGAGCCAGCCTGGACACTTTCTCCAGACGGGAGCAAGGTGCTGATGGGCACCCAGGACGGCGCCACGAAGCTGTGGGACGCGACAACCGGCAAAGAACTCGCGACCCTGTACTGCCTCCGGGACGGCACTTGGGCGGTCGTCGATCCCGAATACCACTTCGACACCGGCAACATCGACGGCACGGTTGCGCTGCATTGGGTGAATGACGGCGATCCGGTGCGGGTGTCGCCGCTTGCGGCCTTCAAAGACGGCCACTACACGCCGGGCCTGCTCAAGTACATCCTCAGCGGGCAGCAGTTGCCGCCCGTCCAATAAGCTTTGTGTCGCGCATCTGATCTAAGACTGGAATGGTGCGCCGATGAGCAATTCTGCACATTGCTTTCTCCCCTCACAGGTCCATGATTGTGGCAGCGCGGCGACTCGCCGAATGAAAGCATGGAATCGCCGGCGACTCTTGCATGCGCTCGCAACCGGCAGCGTCCGCGCTCTCCTCTCCTGGCTGGATGCGAACTCCGGCGCAGGAATCGCAAGCAGAGCATAGTGCACTGGTTGTCGGATCACGGAGGTAACCATGGATTCCGTTGTGCAAGGTTGGCTCAGTCGACTGCCAAAGGTGCTCTGGACTCGGCGACAGTGCCCGCTCTGCAGTTCAATTCGATTCGAGCAGGCAGAGTCGGGTCCACTGGATGGCCCGTTAGGCCTGTTGATGTTGCGTCCAGTCCGTTGCGTCAACTGTTGGCGACGGTATTACTGGTTTGCAGTGACAGATCGTGCTGCCGGGTGAAGGGTCGCACGGATCCCAGATTTCTGCAGTCATCAGAGAATGCTGCGTCGCCGCTATCAGGTTGAAGATCAGGATGATTCGAGCGAGCACTAGCAGAACATGAATCAGACCGCCGGCTATGTGGAAGATGTCCACACCGTAGATGGATAGGGTGGAATCGTCATCGCGGCGAATCGAAGCCCGTTCAGGTGGTGTCGGCAGAGGCATGGCGCCCCACCGGTCCGACGGCCGCAGAGGCGTTCGCATCCAGCTCGAAACCTCCGATCAACTTCAGGAATAGTGAGCAAAACTGAACCCCGCGCCCCTCTCGGTGCGATACTAGACATAACAGCGCTGCTGTTGCGTGTGATTGTAAGAAGAAGCCATTGCTATGGTTGAGCCGGAAAAACCTTCATTTGACGCCGCGGCTTTCTTGATGAGTGCCGGTCTGGGGCGAAAGATCGTTCGCTTGGCGCCTGGGCAGCCCTTCTTTTCACAGGGAGACCCCGCGGATTCCATCTTCTATCTGCAGAAGGGCCGCGCAAAGGTCACCGTCGTCTCACAAACCGGCAGGGAAGCCACCATCACGCTGCTCTCTGCGGGCGACTTTGTGGGAGAAGGGGCGCTCGCGGCAGTGCCGGGGCTGCGTTTATCCACGGCTACCGCCATAACCGCTTGCACCGTGCTCAAGATAAGCCGGGAAGAGATGGTCCGCGTAATGCACGAGGAGCATGACTTCTCCGACCTGTTCTTGAAGTTCCTGCTCGCTCGCAGCATGCGCATCCAGGCCGATATTGTCGATCAGCTCTTCAACTCCAGCGAAAAGCGCCTGGCGCGCATTTTGCTGTTGATGGCGGAATTCGGTAGGCCGGGCGAGCCGGAGCAATTCATCCCCCAGATCTCGCAGGAGACGCTGGCGGATATGATTGGCACCACCCGCTCGCGGGTCAGCTTCTTCATGAACCGCTTCCGCAAACTCGGTTTTATCGAGTACAACGGCCGTATTCGGGTTCACAAGTCGCTGCTCAACGTGGTCCTGCACGATCACTTGCCGGACGAAAACGCCGGAAAGCGGGCAATCTCGGATCCCAAAAAACTAGCCGGCCGGCAGGCCAGCCAATCTGTTCACAATTGAACAGCGCCGCAACTCGCTTCATGGGAGCCCACATAGCTTCTATGCCTGAAGAGTTGGTGAGGGGCTAGCCGGCCAGGTGTCTTGACTGATCCCGGCGAGAAGCGCAGGCCGCGGCGCCTTTGCCGGATCGGGCAGAAGCATGCTGGCGGCGGTTTGGGCACTCCATCCGGCATGGTCTCTATTGCTCAGACGCGGGCAATCGGGATGACTAGAGTCAAGAACGTAAGGATAGATCGACTAGAGCCCCTGACACTGTGTGGGCGCACCATGACCGGTTTCAGAATCCTTATGGTGGTTGATGTTGCTGGATTGTTCTTGGCAGCAGCAGAGCATCCCACGCAAACCAAAGGAACCGCAGACATCTTAAGGGGATAACACATGCGCGGACTCAAAACTCTGGTTTCAACCACAGCGTTGCTCGTGTGCCTGGCCCTGGCGCCAGCGGCCCATGCGCAGATTTCCATCAGCATCGGCGTGCAACCCGTCTGTTCCTACGGTTACTACGGATATGCGCCCTATGCCTGCGCACCCATGGGGTATTACGGGTCAGGATACTTCTACAATGGCATCTTTCTGGGCATGGGCCCATGGGCCGGCTGGGGTTATGGCCACGGCTGGGGAGGCCATCGCTTTGTCAGCGATGGTGGAGGAAGTTATCACGGCGGGGCCGGCCGCATAGCCTACCGTGCAGGTTCAGGCGGCGGGCAGGTGGCACACACCGCCGCAGTCCATGCGACCGCTGCAACTGCCCATGCTGGTGGGGCGCGCCCCGCTGTAGCCACATCGCCGCACACCACAACCTCGCACACCACAACCTCGCACGCCTCAGCTCCGCAAGGCGGTGGAGGACAAGCCCGCGGTGGCGGTGGTGCGTCACACGGCGGCAGCGCCCACAAGTAACTCGTTGGTGCAACATCGCGGCGAGGTGACATCTCGATGAGCCACAACATTACGTTCGACTCCACCGCGTTTCTAGCAAATGCCGGGCTCGGCCGAACGATTGTCGAATTGAAGCCAAAGCAAACATTCTTTCGCCAGGGAGACACCGCCGACTCCGTGTTTTACCTGCAAAAGGGCCGTGCAAGAGTCACCGTCGTTTCGAAGAACGGCAAAGAGGCCACAATTACGCTATTAGCTGCCAGCGATTTCGTTGGAGAGGAGTCGCTCGCCGCAATCGTGGGGTTGCATTTGGCCACCGCGACTGCGCTGAACAACTGCACGGCACTCAAGATCAGTAGAAGCGAAATGATTCGCGTGATGCATGACGAGCCAGCATTTGCCGACATATTCCTCAAGTTTCTGTTGGCGCGCAGCATGCGAAGTCAGGCTGATCTCGTCGATCAACTTTTCAACTCCAGTGAAAAGCGCCTGGCGCGCATTCTGCTGTTGATGGCGGAATTCGGCAAGCCGGGTCAGCCGGAAACCTTCATTCCTCCGATTACCCAGGAGACCCTGGCGGATATGATCGGGACCACCCGTTCCCGTGTCAGCTTCTTTATGAATCGTTTTCGCAGGCTCGGCTTTATAAGCTGCAACGGCCGCGTCCAGGTGCATAAGTCGCTGCTCAACGTGGTCCTGCTCGATCAACTACCTGACCAAAACGCGCAGAAGCCCGCCATTCTCCCTATCCCGCAAGCCGCTTGCGACAGAGAGGACTGACTAAGGTTTAGGTGTTGAAATAGCAGAGCTCACAGTCGGCAACCCTGAGATTGTCCTGGATGAGGCGGCCGCTTGCGATTGCTTGGTCGGAGGAATCACTGCCCCGGACGGATAGAAGATGACCTGCACCGATCCCCATCCGATATCGGAGTTGCTTTCCGCCTGCTTGCCCATTCCCAAAGTCCTCAGGTGGCTATCGTCGAATCCATAGGTTTCGACCAGATACTCCCGCACAACCATGGCTCTGCCTTCTGTTAGAACGAGGTCCTTCTGGGCGTCGCCACTCGCTCCGGCGGATACAACGACCACTGCATATCCGTATTGATTGTCAGCCAGGAACTCGCCGCACGCATTCAGTGATTTCTGGTTCTTCAGCTTTGCCGAATCGACCTTGTCGAAGAGCTGTTTCGAGGAGTACGTGAACGTCTTCAAGGGCGGGTCTGCCGGCAACTGCCCGATCTCATTGGCTGCAAGGTCGGCAGAATCCTCATATCCCCGCTTATTGAAGTATCCGCTTAGAAAGAAATTGTGCTTCAGGGCTTCCATGTTCTCCTGGAAATCGGTAACTCCCGCCTGCGCCTGAACCATCGTGTCACGCGCGTCGCTTGTCGTCTCGGCCAGGTTCGCATAAAGCTGCTTGTCATTGACGAGTGCTCCCGCCGTCCCCTTGCCGGTATCAACCTTCGCGCTGATCGACGCTAGATTCGCGACGGTCTGCTGACTAGAGTCCAGAATCGCATTGGTTTTCTTGATCAGGTCGGCCATCTCCAGCGGCGGCTCGCTCGCAATCATGTCTCCATCGCGCACATCGGATCCCCCGGGGGAGCCAAACGAGATCGCCAGATACTGGTTGCCCAGCAGTCCTTCCGTTTCGATGGACGCCACCGAGTCTTGCTTGATAATCTCGTGCGTCGACTTACTCAGATCCATGACCACCGTGACTTTTCCTCCCGGTTCGTGAGGAAGATCGATAGAACGCACAGTCCCGCTGTGGACACCGCCCACCTCTACATCTGCCCCGGCCGACAGGCCCGCCACGGTAGCGAATTGCGACTTCAATACGTACGTTGAGCTGAAGAGATACTGATGGTCGCCGATAATTACCGTGCCTACCACCAGAATTCCCAGTGTCGCAATAATAAATGCGCCCAGCCGCGCTGCTCTTGACATATGCCCTCCTACGAATGCTTGAGAAACTGCCTGACAAACTCACTATCGCTTTGCTGAAGTTCTTCAAAACTGCCCTCGATAACCACGCTTCCCTTATCAATCAAAGCCAAACGGCCGGCGATCGTTTTGGCGCTATGCAGATCGTGAGTCACCACAATCGACGCCATCTGATGCTCCGTTTGCAGCTTGAGAATCAGATCGTCGATCTCTGCGGAACTGATCGGGTCGAGACCGGCGGTGGGTTCGTCGAGCAGAAGAATGTCCGGCTTCAACGCCAATGCGCGCGCAAGTCCCACGCGTTTCTGCATGCCGCCTGAAATGTCCGAAGGCATTTTTCCCAGATGGCCTTCCATCCCGACTTCTGCCAGCAACTGACTCGCCTGTTCGCGCTGCATGGATTTCGACATTTCCTTCGAGTGGTGTTGCAGCGGAAACATCACATTCTGCTCAACAGTTAGTGAGTCGTACAGCGCCGCATGTTGAAACAAGAACCCCATCTTCTTTCTGATCGTGCTCAGATGATCGAGATCCAGCCCTTCAATGTCTTGTCCATGGATGCGCACCCCTCCTGAGTCAGGCTTCTGCAGGCCGATAATGATCCTCAGCAATACGCTCTTGCCGGTGCCGCTCCTTCCCAGCACCGCCAGGGTTTCGCCGCGGTTCACGCTCAAGCTGATCCCATTCAGAACCTTCTGCTCACCAAAGGACTTATGCAGGTCGACGACAGAGATGGCTGCCGCACCGCCGTCCCTCTCGGCTCCTTCTTGTGTCATCGGCGTTGCGCAGATTGTTGCCATCTATGGTTGAGATCTCCTTAGGCTTCAGGCCTACGGGAAAAAAATAATGATGAATTTAACCAGCACGACGTCCGCCAGAATAACGAACAAAGAGGATAGGACGACGGAGCTGGTCGCGGCCCGGCCAACGCCCGCTGCGCCTCCCCGTGTGCGCATGCCCTGAAAACAGGAAATCATCCCAATAATCAGACCGAATACAGCGGTCTTGAAGGTAGGCGGCAGAAAGTCATTGAGAGTGTCCCCCCTGAATGCGCTGTTGATGAATTGCTGCAAAGAGAGCGGCTCAGCGATAGCCTGCGTGATCCAACCCACCAACACACCGCAAAAATCGGAAGCGAGCGTCAACAAGGGCAGCATCAGGATGCAGGCCAGAATGCGGGTAACGGCCAGCAGCTTATACGGATTCACCGCCGATGCTTCGATGGCATCGATCTGCTCCGTCACTTTCATCGAAGCCAACTCCGCGCCGATGCCCGCGCCCACGCGTCCGCTTACAATCAAGCCGGTGATGATCGGACCAGTTTCGTGAATGACGGAGTAAACAATAGCGGCGGGAAGCATCGACTTAGCCCCAAATCGAGTCAGGCTATATCGAGCTTCCAGCGAGAGTACGGCCCCGATGGCAGCGCCGGCTGCTGCGACCAGAGGCAGGGACATGGATCCGACTTCGTCGAGTTGGCGAAACAACTCGCGAAACTCAAAAGGTGGCGTGACTGCCGCACGCGCAACCCGCCAGGAGAATATTGCCAGGTCGCCGAACCACTCAAGAAAAGTGTTGATGGGTCCGAGACGGGCGCTCAGCGCAGAAGGCATCCATTGCGCCAGTTGCCCAGGGGGAGCCCCAATGTCCCCGGCCGCATTCAAGTCACGCCCGCTCACTGGCTCAAACCCGAATCGGGCGCGCCGTGTCGGCTGCTGAGATGCATACGCGAAAGCCAGGAGCGCGGGGACGTGAAGAGGAACTCCAATGCAATATTCCCTCCCATGTACTCCAGCAGGCTATAGTTGCCAATCCGGAACGCATCCTTGGCCCCATAGCGGTTTGGGTACCAGGCATACACAGCGACAAACGATCCTGCATATGGTCCGACGAGAGCGGGGAATGAAAAAACTTGGCTACCTTCTTCGCCAGTGCGCGCCGTGAAAGCCGAAACGACAGCATGGCCCAGGCGCGGAAACACGCCTTTGCACTCGCAGCGATAGTAGAGCGGGTCCTGCTTTAAGGCCTCCGAAAGCGCATACCGCGCCGTAGTGCTCACCGCTTCGATTCCCAGGTCCGAACCAAATCGCCTGCCATACCCCTCAGCGCCGCCATTCCACTCGGGAGGAGAATTGTCGATCTGATCGATGCCGGCTGTGGCTGCGGCTACCGCAATGGGATAAGGCCCGAATGCATCGAAAAAGTAGTTGTTAAACTTCGTCGCCTGCGTTGGCTGGGTGTAAGTCAAATAAGATTGCGATGCCGCTACGCCGGTACCAAAGGCAGTAGAAGCTTCCGAAGCGGCGAGTGTTTGAGCGTCTCCACGGACTGGTAGAGTCGCCACACAAACGGCTGTCAGGAGCATGAACATGGGTCGACAGAGACCTATGGCGGGTATTCGAGCAAACAACGCCAAAACTGAAAGCGAGATCATTAATCCAAGCATCGGTTGCCTCTGGCAGCTAGCGTTCGCGATCTTCCTATAGCGCGCTCCGGCGCCCGCTCACCAGGTTGATAACCAGGATCACCAGTGCTACGACCAAAAGCAGGTGAATGAGCCCACCGGCAATATGGAAGCTAAAGCCGACTAGCCACAGAACCAGAACCACCACAAAGATTGTCCAAAGCATCCGCACCGCCCTCCCCCAACTTGGGGATACTTCCTAAACTAGCGACACAGTCGCAGTCTGTCTGAGCAATAAGGCTCACCTGTCGGACCAGAGTGCGCGTCTCTCGATGTACCGGGCAACATAAGGTCAAGCTTGCCGAACGGATTCGTGCCGCAGGAGAGAGAAGCACGCACCTGAGCAACGTGCAATTCCGGGACGATGTTTTGCGAGATCGGCAGTGCGCGGATCCAAGGAGAATTCAGACAAGCCGCGATCGCAGCCCAAAATGGCTCCGGATCCCAGCTCTAACTCATTGAAAGTAAATGGTCGGGACGACTAGATTCGAACTAGCGACCTCACCCACCCCAAGGGTGCGCTCTACCAGGCTGAGCCACGTCCCGACTCATGTTTCGCACGCCGCCCGGGTGGGGCGGCGGCGGGGATCCTGCAGCTTCAAGTGTACACCGAGCCGGGCCACTTCCCTTCCACTCTCTCCGCAACTCGGTGGGTCTCACCCCTCCGGCAAACCCGGCGCTGGATCAATGTCCTCCGCGCAGTTCGCCTAGTGGCTCGGCGCCACGTACTCCTTGGGCAGCGCGCCGCCTTCGCCCTCGCCGAAGAAGAAGCCGTTCATCTGCTCCACCAGAAAATCCTGTGCTTCGCGCGTCCACGGCTGCAGACGGTACTCGTTCAGCAGCATCTTCTGCCGCTCCACCCACTCGCCCCACGCCTTCTTCGACACGTTCTTGTAAATCTTCTGGCCGAAGTCGGAATCGAACGGCGGTTCGTCCAGCCCCTCCAGCTCAGCCTTGTACTTGGTACAAAAAACCATGTGCGCCATCGGATCGCTCCTCGTCTCCTCTGATTGTAACGGGGTTCAGCGGCGTTTGCTTTTGCCCTTTTTCCCTCCCGCCTTCACTCTCCCACGCTTCGCCGCCTTTGGCTTGCCCTGCTTCGCTCGACGAACTTCGCTGCCCTCCGCATCGGCCTCGGCCGCCTTACCCTTCCGCAGCGACTTCCTCTTTGTCGCCTCCGTCTCGGGCACCAGCGCGAATTGCAGCCGCCGTTGCTGCCGGTCGATGCGGTCCAGCAGGACGTGCACCCTCTGACCCATCTTGAACGCCTTCCCGCCGCGTGTGCTCACAATCTGCTTGTCTGTATCGCGAAACACGAACCGCTCGTCGTTCCCCCAGCCGCTCAGCGACGCAATCGGCACCAGCCCCTCGATAAACAAATCGTCCAACTCCACGAAGAACCCGTACTTCGTGCATAACAGGATGATCCCGCCAAAGTCTTCGCCAACGCGGTCCTCCATGAACCGCATCTTCTTCCACTCCATCAGCTCGCGCTCCGCATCGTCCGCGCGCCGCTCCGCCTGGCTCGACTCCGCCGCAATTGCCGCCAACTCCGGCTCCGGAATCGGCTCCCACGAATACTCTGGCCGGCCCCGCCTCACATCTGTAACCGGACTGGTAGCTTGTTTCCACGGCTGCGGATCGCTGCTCAGAATCGCTCCGCCGCGCGCATCCGCGCCGCTCCGCAGCAACTCCCGCACCAGTCGATGCACAATCAGGTCCGGATAGCGCCGGATCGGCGACGTAAAGTGCGTATAGCACGGGCTGGCCAGCGCAAAATGCCCCTCATTCTTCTCGCTGTATCGCGCCTGCTTCAGCGACCGCAGCATCAGGTAGCTCAGAATCCGCTCCTCCGGTTTGCCCGCAATCTTCGCCGTCAGCCGCTGATACATCTGCGGCGTCACCGGAATTTGCTGCGCCACCTCGTGCGTCTGTGCCTGCCGTCCGCGCCCGTCTCGCTGCGCCTGTCTCCGGTCTGCTTTCATCGTCACCTGCTTCACTGGCAGGCTCGAGAACCCAAGCGAATATCCAAACCCGCCCGCCGTCTCCTCGAAATCCAGTATCCGCTTCGGGTCCGGCATCTCGTGGATGCGATACAAACTCGGAACCGTGTTCTTCTCAATCCACGTCGCCACGCACTCATTGGCGCTCAGCATGAACTCCTCAATCAGCCGGTGCGCCCACCCTCGCTCCGACCGCACAATCGACTCCATGTTCCCCTGCGGGTCGAACTCAATCACCGGCTCCGGCAGATCGAAGTCGATGCTACCTCTTCGGTTACGTTTTGCATTCAACTTCAGCGCCAGCTCGTACATCCGCTCAAATTCAGTTACAAATCCAACAAACTCCTCGCGCACCGCACGATCCACGTCGGTCGCCGTGTCCGTCCCCGAGTCCAGGATCGCCTGCACCTGCGTATACGTCATCCGTTTCGCGCTGCGGATGATCCCCTCGCACACCTCGTACCCCACCAGCTCGCCGCGTCCATCAATCTCCATCACGCAGCTCAGCACCAGCCGTTCCTCATCAGGCCGCAGGCTGCACATCCCGCTGGAGAGCTGTACCGGCAGCATTGGCACCGCGCGGTCGGGAAAGTAAACGCTCGTCCCCCGCAGCCGCGCCTCCAGGTCCAGCGCCGTCCCCGGCCGCACATAGTGGCTCACGTCGGCTATGTGCACCTGCAGTTCCCAGTTGCCATTCGCCATCGGCCGCACCAGCACCGCATCGTCAAAGTCCCGCGCCGTCTCGCCATCAATGGTTACAATTGCCAGCCCGCGAAAATCCCTCCGCCGTGTGCGCTCATCCGCCGTCAGCGTCTCCACCGACTGCGTCGCCGCCTCGCTTGCCTCCGCCAGCACATTTGCCGGAAACACATGCGGCAGATGATGCTTGCGAATCATAATCTCCACATCCACGCCAAACGCGTCCGGAGGCCCCATCACTTCGATCACGCGCCCTTTCGCCGGTCGTCCTGGCGTCGGAAAATCGGTGATCTCGACATCCACCGCCAGCCCTTCCATCCAGTCGTGCCGCCCTACCCGTTCCGGCTCGTCCTGTTCCACGCTCCACCGCCTCTGCTGCTCGCGAGCCTCCTCGCCCAGCACCCGGTGTGGCGTCTCCTTGGTCGCCCGCACCACCTCCGCGCCCTCGGGAATCAGCACCGCCCCACCGCCCGGAGCACCCGCCATCCGCTCGTCCAGAGGCGTCACATAATTTCCCAGCACTACCGGCACATCGTCCCACGCGCCGCCGCGCCCACCGGAGTTCCTTCGCCCGCGCGCATAGTGGAAGATCCCCACCACCGTCGGATTCCGTCGCGTCAGCACCCGCGCAATCCGTCCCGACCGCCGTCCATCTCGGCCCGGCGGAGCTTCATCCACCAGCACCTCATCGCCCTGCATCGCCCCGTTCAACTCACTCGGCGGAATGAACAAGTCGTCGTCCCGATTCGTGCTCCCATTCGGCCGCACAAATCCATACCCATCCCGATGCAGGTCCAGCTTCCCCGCCACCAGTCGGTCGCGAGTCGCCCTCAGCTCCTGCCCACGCCGTTCCCCCGGCAGCGTCTCACTCCGCACCGCTCGCGCAGTCTTCTCGGGAGCCGCCGCAGGAATCGCCCACTGCTCCGTCTCCGTCTTCACCAACTCGCCGCGCGCCGTAATCCGCGCCAGTTGCTCCAACAGAAGTCGCCGCTCCCGTCCGCCGCCCAGCCCCAGCTCCCGCACCAGTTGCTTGTATCCCGCACGGTGTCCCGCCGACCGCTCAATGCGCCGGATCAACTCGCGGTCTGTCTGTGGATACGGTGTCTTCGCCATCAACTCCGAGCATACCGCGCCGGAATCACTTACGCAGTTTCGCCACAGCGCCATTCTGCTTCGCCGGGCCCGCCAGCAGTTCCACTGCCTGCTCCAGCGTCGTCCCCAGCGGCACCAGCGTAAAGTCCGACTTCACCTCATCCTCTTGCGTCCCGATCGTCTTGAAGAACAGCGCATGGCCGCTGATGTGCACATGTGTCTCTGTGATCTCCCAGTATCCCGGCGCAACCTCTTTTCGCTGGATTTCAAACGTGCTGCCTGCCTTGATTCTCGCCAGGAAACCGAAGCCGATGGTCACATCGTTTTCCAGTCGCCCCTGGAAGGTGCGAATGCGGTGGGCTGGATTGGTCACAACCATCGTTCCCGTCATCGCTCCCATCACCCGCGATTCCATGTCCGGCGGGTCGAAGTTCGGGTTGGGCCGGTACGAGAGCGTAATCGAATCCGCCGTCTGGCCCTCCACCTTCCACACAAACGCCACCGGCATCAGGTTCATCAGCTCGGTTGCGCTCTTGTCATCATGCGCTCCGTTCTGCCTCTGTTTCTGCTGCAAATCGGGGTCGTGGATAAACTTCTGAGTTTCCTTGTTGTCCGCGGCCAGTGTCGCCGCCGATGCCGGCTTGCCGTATTCCTCGATATGCCGGGTAATCGCGCCGTTCTCGGTCTCCACCACCACGACCTTGTCCTTGCCGTCGTCGGTGCGGATGTAGCGCCAGTGCGAGTGGTCGTCGCGATCGGCCGCCAACTGCGTGTTCACCGCCTGCTGCACAATCTGCTTAGCATCCTGCGCCTTCACGCCGTGCGCCGACGCAGCCAGCACCACTCCCAGCGCACCCACCCAGGTTTTCTTGCCTAATCCCATCAATCTCCTTTAGACGGTCACCGGCTGCAATCGGTTTAGGCGACAGCCTTCGCTTCTGCTCTTGCCTTTGCTTCTGAGATAGGTCCGGGCTTCAGCCCGGACATTCAAATTCAACCACAGAATCGGGCTTCAGCCCCCGGGACATGCCTTCTTGCGTCGCGCCACGCCGATATCATCTCACCCACTCCACTCGAACACTCCTCTTCCCCAGTCGCAACACAATCGATTCGTCGCGATTCACGCTCTTCAGCAACGTCCCGTTGAACTTTTCGCCGTTCACGCTGACCGCGTTCTCGCCTAGCTTACGCGTTGCTTCGCCGGCCGAACTCGCGAGTCCAGCAAGCTGCAAGAGCTTCGGCATGCGAACCATGAATCCATCCATGCGATCCTCCATCGGCAGAGCCCCCACACTCGCAGGCGTCAACTGCACTGTCGGAATGTCCTCACTCACCGCCCTCTGCTGAAACTGCTTCGCCCAATTCTCCGCCGCCGCATCCGCCGCCGCCGCCGAATGGAAGTCCCGCACAATCCCCCACGCCAGATCCTTCTTCACCTTCATCGGGTGCAGCCCGCCGTGCGCCACCTCGTCGCGCATCGCATCGATCTCGCTCCCGCGCAGGTCGGTCAGCAGCGTGTAGTACTTCCACATCAACTCATCGGAGATGGACATCAGCTTCCCATACATCTCTCCCGGCGGCTCCTGAATCCCAATCGCGTTCCCCAGCGACTTCGACATCTTCTGCACGCCGTCCAGCCCCTCCAGGATCGGCGTCATCAGCACAATCTGCGGCGGCTGCCCATCCTTCCGCTGCAACTCGCGTCCCATCAGCAGGTTGAACTTCTGGTCGGTCCCGCCCAGCTCCACGTCGCACCGCAGCATCACCGAGTCGTACCCCTGCGCCAGCGGATACAGCAGCTCGTGCACGCTGATCGGCTGCTCCTTCTCAAATCGCGCGTGGAAATCCTCGCGCTCCAGCATCTGCGATACGGTCGCCTGCGCCGCCAGCCCAATCAACCCTGCGTATCCCAGCTTGTCCAGCCACTCCGAGTTGTACCGCACCTCGGTCTTCTCCCGGTCTAGGATCTTGAACACCTGCTCCTTGTAGGTCTCCGCGTTCTGGTCGATCTCTTCGCGGCTCAGCGGCTTCCGCGTGACATTCCTCCCCGTCGGGTCGCCAATCAGCGCCGTAGAGTCCCCGATCAGGAAGATCACCGTATGCCCAAGCTGCTGAAAATGCCGCAGCTTCCGAATCAGCACCGTATGCCCCAGGTGCAGGTCCGGCGCCGTCGGATCGAACCCCGCCTTGATCCGCATCGGCCGCCCCGTCGCCCGCGACTGCGCCACGCGCTCCTTCAGCGCCTCCAGCGGGATAATCTCCGCCGCCCCCTTCCGAATCAAATCCAACTGCTCTTCCACCGAACCGAACGTAACCATACCCTTCCAAGTATAAAGACCAACCCTGCCAGGTGCCCCATCTTCGCGACAGTTTCATCGTCGCTAAGGTGGGCATCGCGCACCGGCGCGACCGTCTTCCTCCCTCTATCCATCTGCGCGACCGCCTGGTCTAGAATTAAGCCCACTCGCGGATTCCTACCGAGCTTCGCCCATGCGACCCTACTGCCTGCTCATTTTCCTCGCCTTTGTCTCCATCGGTCTGCATCGTCTGAGCGCAGCGCAGCCGCAGGACCCCAAGCAGATCTACGCGCAAGTCAAGCAGCCCTCCACCATCCATTGGTGCCTCCCTGCAGCCGGAGACGACCCTTCCGGCACCATCGGCAACCAATGCGCGCGATACAGCGAGTGCCTCGGTGCACTGGGTCTTCAGGACGATGTCGATCGTCCGCCATTTTCCGGCTTGTCCGACACCCAGGTAGGCTGGGTCCGCAGGTGCCACCAAGGGTTATACGACGCCGCTCGCTCCAACCCACAGATCAAGGGCGCTGCCGCAACCCAGGATTGGCTCGAGCACCACGTTTATCCCGGCACCGAGGCCAAGCCATCCGCAGCTCCCCCTGCGCCGCGATAACTCCGCCGCCTGCCCATCCCCTCTCGCCGCGTGACTCACAAAAGGCACCGAAGCCACAATCAGTGACCTCGGTGCCCATCGGTGTTAAGCCTTTCCTTGAACCTTGAACCTTGAACCTTGAACCTTGAACCTAGTACCTTACCTTACTTCCCCTTCTTCTTCACCGGAGCAGGCGCAGCCGCCGGCAGGTCCGAGTTCCACATATCCTCTGACACCTTCCAGCTTCCGTCGGCCTGTTTCTTCACCACTGCCAGGTACTTGCCTTTGTCGGTCATGGGTTTGCCATCCGGCCCAGGTGCAGTAACCGAATACGTTCCCTGGTCGTAGGCGATGTCGCCGGAGGCCGCAACCTCCACTTTGCTTGGAGCCCAGGTAACCTGCGTGCCCGGAACCAGCATCGCCGCCCACGCCTTTTGAATCGCCGCCGCATCCGACACTGCAGGCGTATTGGGGGGCATCACTGTCGCGTCCGCGCTGTAGCCCGCCACCACGCCTGCCACGTCCAGCGCCTGCGCCGCCTTCAACTGCGCTGCGTCCCCATCCTTCACGGCCTGTACTGCCGCCGCCGTATCCACCGGCGGAGCCTGGTTGCAGCCCGCAACCAGCATTAGCCCAGCAAAACACCCGCACAGCACCACATCTAAACCGAGCCCGGAGAGTTGTCTTCTTGCGCAACCAGTAGTCATTGGTGTTTCCTCCTGGTCGGCGAGTCTACCCCATTTAACCCACGCCCGTCTCCGCCCACACCACCCCGTGAGCGCCCCGCAGAGCCTCCATTCCCCTCCGCTTCGCTTCGACCTGTCTACTTGCCCTTCGCCGGCAGGTCCGAGTTCCACGTATTCGCCTCGGTCTTCCAACTCCCATCAGCCTGCTTCTTCCACACCGCCAGGTACTTGCCATGGTCGGTCGACGCCTTGTCTTTGCTGCCTTTGGCCGGCTTCGTCGTCATCGTGTACGAACCCAGGACGTACGCCATGTCCCCGCCGCTCGCCGCCTCCACGTACATCGGCGTCCACGACACATCCACGTTCTTGGTCAGATGGTCCGTCCAGTACTTCACTGCTGCCACCTTGCTCGTGATCATCTCCGCATTCGCCGGCAGCACCGTCGCGTCATCCGCATAATACGAGTCCAGAGTTGCCATATCGTGCGCCTGCGCCGCCTGCGACCACTTCGCGTCCGCAGCCTTTACCGCCGCAACCGTCTGCTCTGGAGTGGCCAGCCCCGCCGGCTTGTTGTGGTTCTTCACCCAGTAGCCGCCTGCCCCGGCCGCCACCAGTGCTACCAGGCACAACCCGACCACAACTCCCGCCTTTGAGCCCCGCTTTGTGCTGGAACTCACGTCTACATCAGTCCCGCTCATAATATCGATCATTGCCCGTCCTCCTACGCGCAGAACTCTACTCTCTACCAGTGAGGATGGCCGTGACCCGGGTCACATCCATTTGCGGAGAGAAAAGGGCCTCTAACCTTGTACCTCGAGCCTCGAACCCTGTACCTTGCCTCCATGGACGCCGAGCGCCTCCGCGCCTTTCTCCTCCCCCTCCCGCACGTCGCCGAAACCATGCAGTGGGGCGCCAACCTCGTCTTTTGGGTCGGCGACAAGGCCATCGGCGGGAAAATGTTCGCCCTCCTCAACCTCGACGAGCCCCCGCACCCGGAATCCGCCGCTGGCGGCCGGCCCAACCCGCTGCTCTCCTTCGCCGCCGGCCCCGCCCGCTTCGTCGAACTCCTTGAGCTCGACGGCCTCATCCCCGCACCGTATTTCGCGCGCGCGCACTGGGTCGCCGCCCTCCGCTGGGACGTCTTCCCCACAACCGGCTGGCAACGCGAACTCCGCGCCGCCCACGCCCTCACCCTAGCCACGCTCCCCCCAAAAGTCCGCGCCACCCTCGCACTTCCCGCCGCCAAACAAAAGGTAGTGGGTCAGTCTGAAATTAGTGGGGTTGAATGAAGCGAGCGCAAAGCGCATCATAGACGTGTGCCTACGCGCTCAAGCAAAGACCACGATTTCGCCACTGTCGCCCGCCGGGTAGTGGAGCAGGCCATCGGTGAGCATTTGGATGGAACTCCACTGGAAGCCCCGAACGCAGGGAAAGACCCGGTTGCTGTTGCTCGTGGCAAACTTGGTGGTGTGCTGGGTGGCCCGGTTAGAGCGGCTAAATTGACGCCAATGCAACGCAAGGGAATTGCTGTGCGAGCTGCGGGTGTGCGATGGGGGAAGCCCGTCAAAAAGAACAGCTAGGAGCCTCCGAGCATTTGAATCAGCCCTTGAGCATTCGAAATCCCAGATTCCAGGCCGTCCATAAAAATATAGGGAACGAGAAGAGGATCGCGAAACCTAAAGCGATACCCCCACGGCTGGCCGTCGCGTTCCAGGATTGATCCCCTTTTTTCCTGGGAGAAATCGGTTAGATGGTTTGTGAATGTGGCTAGTGTTACTGGCTTATTGAGAATGTCCGACAACGGCTCGATGACTGAACTTGGGGAGAAATACCCGAGAGCGTCGTGATTGCGAGCGGCGGTCACCGCACATGCCAGAAGAACCTTGCGATAGAGCGCGCTCTTATGTGCACTGTGAGTAGCCGTCGTGTGTTTTTCAGCGACACTCTGCTCCGCCTGTTTGACGGCAGTTTTCAGTGCTTCGAAAACATCGTCGCGCTCTACGGTAGTCAGCGATAACCTTGCAGCCGCCGATCTAACCGCATGGAGGCCGATCAAGTGGGTGTAGTGAGGAAGGCCTTGAGAAAGGTGAACGATCAGGTTCGATGCATCTTCCGCAAAGCTAATATCCAGTGCCTTCTCGGCGGTTTCAAGGATCTTCTTGAGTTCGGATGCTTTCATTCGCTCTACTTTTACTTGGCTGATCGCACGGCCAATCGAGGCATGGTCTTCGATGAGCTTGTCTACGGTCTCGGAGACACCGACAAGGATAATCGTGCAATCCACAGCCAAATCTGAGAGAGCCTTTATCAATTCTGTAAAACGTTTGGATACGTCGTGCGATGCTTGATCGAATTCGTCGATGATAAACACCGCTCCAGAGACCAACGAAAGGACCCGGCGCACATCGTCAATCCCCAATGTTTCGGGTAACGCGAAGAAATCTCTTGTGGTCTTGTGATACGCAGGGTTGTCCGGGCTAAGAGATATATCCGGCCAGAAGAATTCGCTGAACAGCCGATGCCAGATGCTTGAGAACGTGTCTTCTGTGTTGGCAACCGATTTGATAACCAGGCGTCTTGTCACCGTTTCGGGAGGCTTACCAGCCTTATCGAGTACGTAGACCGTGGAATCAACGACGTTAGCCAAGGAAGTCTTGCCGACTCCTCGCTCGCCATAAATAACCACATGAAGTCCTGATTGGTGTACCGCATCTGAAATAGCCGTTAGCTCTAACCACCGACCCGCAAATAAGTCCTTTGTTGTAATCGGCGTTCGCGGCTGGAAGACTGTCGAAGCCTTAGCCGATAGGTTTTGTGCTCGTGCGAACTCCTCCCCTATCCCCAGGTCATCCATTCCCCAACTTTAGCACACTAATCTCTAAGTTTTTAGGCATAATGTCTAAGTTTCCTCTTGACCTATCCATACATCTCAAGCATAATGGTCAGTATGAAACAGCTAACAACATCTCAGCGAACACAAGTCATCCGGTGCCTGTGCGAGGGAAACAGCATCCGCAGCACGGTTCGGATCACCGGAGTAGCGAAGAACACAGTCGCTCGTCTCCTATGCGAGATTGGTTGCGCCTGCGCTGATCTCCATCACCGCGCCGTGCGCGGCGTGCCTGTGCGCCGTCTCCAGTGCGACGAAATCTGGAGTTTCGTAGGAGCGAAGAAGAAGAACGTCACCGCAGAGCAAGAGCAATTGGGATGGGGCGACGTTTGGACTTGGACAGCGATTGACGCTGATACAAAACTCTGCGTGACGTTCCACGTTGGCGACCGTGGCAAACATTCCGCCTTTGCCTTTATGGAAGATTGCGCTTCGCGGATAGTTGGGCATCCTCAGATCACGACAGATGCGCATAAGCCCTATCTCGCGGCAGTAGAGAAGGCATTTGGGGGCGATGCCGACTATGCGATGCTGCACAAGGTTTATGGGGCTTCTAGCGAGCCTGAGACACGCTACAGCCCCGCAACGTGCATCGGCTGTGTGATGAAGACCGTAAGCGGCGTACCTGATCCAGATCACGTCAGCACGTCCTTTGTGGAACGCCAGAACCTCACCATGCGAATGTCGATGCGGCGGTTTACCCGGCTAACCAATGGCTTCTCAAAGAAGGTAGAGAATCATGGCCATGCGGTTGCGCTGTACTTCGCTTTCTACAATTTTTGCAGAGTGCATCAGACGTTGCGCATCACCCCCGCAATGGAAGCTGGCCTTACGGATCACGTCTGGAATGTAGAAGATTTGGTTGCGCTTATCCCTGAGCCGGTAGCCAAGAAGCGCGGGACATACAAGAAGCGGGCGGCATAGGATAGATGGCATGTTTATTCATTATGTTTTGCACTGCAAAAACTGCGTGATGCCGCTTCTGCTCCCAAGAGATACGATTGAGCAGCCATTCGCAGATCAAGATTACCGGCCCAACGATTCACTGTGCGTAGGTGTTGCATGTCCTCACTGCAAGAGCGTAGAAACCTATTTTCTGCACAAGAAACATCCCCAGCACAATCCGAGAGATCAGGCGTGGCTATTGGAAAACCGCGTCGAAGTAACGGCACATGTGAGTACTCTCGAATGCGAAGAACAAGCCTGTAAAGCTCGATTACCGTTGTTCGCACAATGGAGACAGACCACCACCGAGCAGGAGCGCGTAGCCGATATAGCCACTTGGCTTTGGGAGCACTTGCAGTGCCCGGACGGACATTCAATTGTGAAGCCGAAGGGCTGGCCATCTAAAACCGAACCTTTCCCGCACTAATTTCAGACTGACCCACTACCAAACAAAAGGCCCTCATCGCCGCCCGCCGCAAGCTCCTGGCCGCCAAAGCAAAGAAGTAAGTCATCCCTTGTTTGTCATTCCCGAAGGGAATCTGCTCTTGCCTCTAGGTACCCCAAGGCTTCAGCCTTGGGTCTCACTTCTTGCCTTTGGGCCTCACCTCTTGCTTCTAGGTACCCCAAGGCTTCAGCCTTGGGTCTCACCAGCCCGGATAAGAGATCGGGGCTTTAGCCCCTGGGGTATGCCATTCTCAAATCCCCTGATGCAAAATGGAAGCCATGCCAAATCAATCCACCCCCGGCGTAACTCTTTCCCTCGCCGGCCGCACCGCCCTCATCACTGGAGGCTCCCGCGGCATCGGCGCCGCCACCGTCCGCCTCTTCCGCCAGGCCGGGGCCCGTGTCGCCTTCAGCTACCAACAGGCCGCCGACCAGGCCACCGCCCTTGCCACCGAACTCGGCGGCCCTACTCTCTGCCTCCCCATCCAGCAAACCCTCGCCACCCCCGAGGATGGCGAGGCCCTCGTCGCCCGCACTCTCGCAGCCTTTGGCGACTTGGACATCCTCATTGCCAACCACGGCATCTGGCCGCCCGTCCCCACCCCCGTCGCCGAGATGACCTCCGCCCAATGGCACCGCACCATCGCTACCAACATTTCGAGTGTCTTCGGCCTCGTCCACGCCGCCGCCGCCCACATGCTCACCCGCCCCCGCGGTCCCGCCGACCCCAACACCACCGCCGGCTGCGTCCCCCTCCAGCCAGCTCGCGGACACATCGTCCTCATCGCCTCCGCCGCCGGCCAGCGCGGCGAAGCTGGCCACGCCGACTACGCCACCACCAAGGGCGCCATCATCGCCCTCACCAAATCCCTTTCCTCCGAGCTCGCCCCCCACGGCATCTACGCCAACTGCGTCGCTCCCGGCTGGACCCACACCGAGATGACCGCCTCAGTCTTCGATCGTCCCGAAGACGCCGCCCTTACCAACCCCACCATCCCCGTCGGCCGCCCCGCCCACGTCACTGAGGTCGCAGGCCCCATCCTCTTCCTCTGCACTCCCTACGCCGGCTTCATCTCCGGCGAAATCCTCAACGTCAACGGCGGCGCCGTCCTCACCGGCTGATCATCTTCACTGAACGCCCGGCGCCTTCCGCTTCAGGTGAGAGGCCTCCGCGAACACCTCCGCCGCATGGGCCGCAAGGTATCGCCGCAGCGCCTCAGTCGACGCGGTTACCAGCATCCCATCGTCCGTGGCCATGGTGTCCAGCGGCGGCTTCGTCGCGGCGTTCTCCTTCTCGATCGCGTCTTTGTCCAGTGTGGCGTACGCCAGATCGCCGCCGCTCAGGTTCAGCTTCAGAACCACGTGCATCACCTCAACCCCGGCTGGCTCATCCAGCTTGGTCCCACCCATCGTCCGTCCGTCGAAGATCATGTCGGCAAACAACTGGTCGCCCAACCGCACCAGGTTCACTTTGTAGGTCTGCACCTCCTTCGTGTCCGGGTCGGCCATCACCACGCTGTACACATGCGCTCCAGTCTTCTGCACCTGGATCTCTGTCTTGTCGTCGGTCACCCACGTCCCCTCCAGCGCCGGCTCCACCACCGCATCCTCCGCCGTGTACAGCGGGTGCACCGAGTAGGGCGAGCATCCACCCAGCATCACACACGCCACGGAAATCAGTGCCAACGCAGGCACTTTCATGGGACCTCCTCCGCCGGACGGCCTGCCTTTCCACGCGCAGCCATTCGCGGCTTCGATCGCGATCGAAAGCTATCGGCCACCGATCTTACACCGGGTGCCCCATCTTCGCGACGGCTTCATCGTCGCTAAGGTGGGGTCTCGCGCCACCCCTGCTCCCGCAGGCGTACAATTTCCACCTCCCCAGGCCCCCAACTCAAAAATCCAATGCAAGAGAGGATTCACTATGCTCGGAGAACAGCTTGGCGAAACTAAAGGTAAGAGACTCGTAAGGCGGGTTACCTCCGTCGATCCCCCAACCGCAGAAGTGTCGTTTGAAGACAGCGGCCACATGCTCGGCATTCCCACCACAGGCATGGGCACCTACACCTCCGTCGTCCGTGCGGACGGCTCCATCTTCGGCCACGGCCAGGGACTCAGCATGACCCACGACGGCGAAGGCGTCACCTGGACCGGAACCGGCGTCGGCAAATTCGGCCCCGGCGGTTCCATCAGCTATCGCGGCATGCTCTTCTTCCGCACCACCTCCGAGAAACTCGCCCGCCTCAACAACGCCTGCGCCGCCTTCGAATACGAAGTCGACCCCTCCGGCGCCACCGTCTCCAAACTCTGGGAGTGGAAATAGATTCGGGTGCCCCATTCATGACAGTCCCCTGTCATGGGTGGGGCATCGAGCCCCAAACCCTTGACACCCTGCGTATAATTAGAGAAGGAGCAAAACCACCCAGCGTCGTGCCGAAACACCCTTCCGGCCGGACCTGGATGATTCCAGCCAAAAGCACCACAGAAGTATAGACAAAGCCGTATATACGTACCCGGAACTAGCTGTAGAATCATCAAATCGTGAGTATACACAGGGGGAGTGGACTCATTGCCAAACACCATCAGGCCGCACCACACCCGCCGAGCACACGCAGCTAAGTGCAACAAATGAAGGATTTTATCAAGCGTCCCACGTATTTACAGTATTTTACAAACTAAGTCGTTTGTTTTGAGGATTCTACACATTGAGGGGGGAGGGGGTGCCATGCGCAGATCGTCCAATCCGAGCCGCCCGCGCAGCCTTCCAGACGCCGCCAACGTCCAACCACCGAACCACGTACCATGCTCGAAAATATATTTCGCATGAAGCGCCTAGCTCTCGTCATCCTCGCCGCCACTCTCCTCGCGCCGCAGTTCGCCGCCACTCCTGCGCCAGCCCAGGCCGCCGATATTCCCAGCGCAGCGCCTCCCACGCCCCCGGGGGAGACCTCCGAGCAGCGCGGCCGCGCCCTGCTCGACGAGATGATCGCCGCGCTCGGCGGCGACGCCTGGCTCAACCGCACGACCATCCAGACTGAAGGCCGCGGCTCCTCCTTCTTCCATGGCGAGCCCAACCCCTACATCGTCGAGTTCCACGATCTTGTCCGCCTGCCCGCCTCCGGCCGGCCCCAGGCGGAACGCGTCGGCTTCCTCACCGACCGCAGCATGATCTTCCCCGGCAAGAAGATCGACGTCGTCCAGATATGGAAGGACGGCCACGGCTACGAGGTCACCTACAAGGGCCAGACCGAACTGCCCAAGGACCAGGTCGACGACTACTACCGCCGCCTCCCCCACTCCATTGAGGAGGTCGTCCGCAACTGGATCCACGCCCCCGGCGTCATGATCGTCTATGAGGGCACCGGCATGGTCGAGCGCCGCCTCGTCGACAAGGTCACCATCCTCACCGCGTCGAACGACGCCGTCACCCTGGAGCTCGACGCCGCCACCCACCTCCCCCTCCGCCGCACCTTCCAGTGGCGTAACCCGCAGTTCAAGGACTTCGACGAAGAGCAGGAAACCTACGACGACTACCACATCTTCCAGGGTCTGCCCACTCCCATGACCGTCACCCGCTACCACAACGGCGACATCACCAGCCAGCGCTACCTCACCAAGGTCACTTACAACCTCGCCGCCGACCCCTCCCTCTTCGATCCCGCCGTCGTCGTCCCCAAACTGAAAAATAAATGACCCAGCCAAAATGCTCGTTATCGAACGGCCGTCATTCTGAGCGTAGCCCAGAATCTCCGTATTTGCTGCTGCCCTCACCTGACAACTGAGAACTGACAACTGAGAACTGACAACTAGCAACTTGTTTATACTCATCCCTGCATGACTGACCAGCCAAACCCCTCCGCCAACACGATGGACATCGTCGAAATCATGTCCGTCCTGCCTCACCGCTATCCGTTCCTGCTCATCGACCGCATCGTCGAGATGGAGCGCAAGACCCGCGTGGTCGCCATCAAGAACGTCACCATCAACGAGCCATTCTTCGCCGGCCACTTTCCCGATTTCCCTATCATGCCTGCCGTTCTGATGGTTGAAGCCATCGCGCAGGCTGGCGCGGCGCTCCTGCTCACCGAATACACTGCCGAAGAGCGCGACTCAAAGCTGACGGTCTTCGCCGGCATCGACTCCGCCAGGTTTCGTCGCCCCGTCGTTCCCGGCGACCAGCTCCGCATCGAGGTCACCGTCCTCAACTGGCGCTCCAACGCCGTGAAGATGCGCGGCATCGCCACCGTCGAGGGCAAGGTCGCCTGCGAGGCCATCGTCATGTGCGCCCTCACCAACCGCGCGCCCAAGAAACCTGCCGCAGCGCCGCCCGACACACCGCCCGTTTCAAGCCTCGGAGAATCGAAGGAGTGAGCACCGCCCAAAACATTCATCCCACCGCCATCGTCGCCGCGGGCGCGCACATCCCCGCATCCTGCACCATCGGCCCGTACTCCACCATCGGTCCCAACGTCGTCCTCGGCGAGAGCTGCAATCTTATCTCCCACGTCGTTCTCGACGGCCATCTCGCCGTCGGCGCCGGAACCGTCATCTATCCGTTCGCCTGCGTCGGCGTCGCCCCGCAGGATCTCAAGTACGCCGGCGAACCCACCCGTTGCACCCTCGGCGCCAATAACACCATCCGCGAATACGTCACCATCTCCCGCGGAACCGCCGGTGGCGGCGGCGAAACCACCCTCGGCGACGGCTGCCTCATCATGGCCTACACCCACATCGGCCACGACTCCCACATCGGCAATGGCTGCATCCTCGCCAACGCCGCCACCCTCGCCGGCCACGTCACAGTCGAGGACTACGCCGTCGTCGGCGCGCTCTGTCCCGTGCATCAGTTCTGCCGCATCGGCCGCTACGCCTACATCGGCGGAGGCACCACCATCACCCAGGACGTCCTCCCCTACTCGCTCACCTCGATCGAGCGCAACAACCACGCCTACGGCCTCAATAAGGTTGGCCTCGAGCGCCGCGGCTTCACCCCTGCCCAGCTCAAGGCCCTCCGCCACGCTTACCGCCTGCTCCAGGCCAGCAAGCTCAACACCACCGACGCCCTCGCGGCCATCCGCGCCACGCTCCTCGAACCCGCAGACTCGCCCGCACCCGACGCCGCCACCACCGAACACGTCCGCTACCTCGCCGACTTCATCGCCTCGAGCCACCGCGGCATCATCAAGTAGGGTCCAGGTCTACAATTCCGATCATGTCCCGACCCATCGGAATCGCGCTGCTCCTGTTCGTAATATCGCTCCACGCTCAAACCAATCCCTCTTCAGCTAATCCGCCGATTCCAATCAACAACCTCGAACTCACGCAGCTCTACAACGAAGACCAGCGTGTGCGCCAGCCTAAGCCGCTCGGGCCCGGCGAGCCGAAGATCACCCGCACCGATGCCGACCGCCTCGCCATGGTCAAGCAGATGATCGCGAACGATCAGCTCCGCACTGCCGCCGACTATCGCCATGCGGCGTTCATCGTGCAGCACAGCCTCGTCAGCTCCGACTATCTACTTGCGCACACCCTCGCCGTCATCTGCGCCGCCGACGGCGACAAGGCCTGCGTCTGGCTCAGCGCGGCCACGCTCGACCGCTATCTGCAATCCATCCAGCAGCCGCAAATCTACGGGACCCAGTTTAAGTGGACTGCCGACTCACCGATCACGCAGCAGCCCTACACTCCCGACCTAATCACCGACGCCATGCGCAAGAAGCTTGGCGTTCCACCGCTCGCGGATCAGCAGAAGCAGTTCGACGACCTCAAAGCTCACATCACCGCGCCGCCTTATTCGCCGAAGCCCGCGCCCGGTCCCCTTAGCCAGCCCTCGCCCCCGAAGTGAGTCGGCTCGCACATACCCAGTGGCAGCCCCATCCTGCTATAGTTCCGCTCCATGAAGTCTCTTCTGCTCAGCCTGCTCCTCGCGTCCGCCGCACTCGCCTCCGCCCAGACCGCCGTCCTCAACACCTACGCCCCGCCCAAAGACCCCACCATCCTCGCCAGCACCTCAGTCGACTGGGACTCCCTCACCGCCAATCCCACGCCCGTTGGCGAGGTTCGCCAAGTCTTCGACAACCCCACCCGCACTCTGGACAAGCTAGAAGTCCATGTCACCACGCTCAACCCCGGCATGGAGTCGCACCCCGTCCATCGCCACTCCTGGGAAGAGATCCTTCTGGTCAAGGAAGGCGACTTCGAAGTCTCCATCAACGGCGTCAAACACCATGCCGGCCCCGGCTCCATGGTCTTCTTCGCCGCCAACGATCCCCACAACGCGACAAACGTCGGCCTCGAGCCCGCCACCTACTACGTCATCAACTTCGTTACCGACCTCTCGCACGACGAATCAGCCCCCTCCGCCGCCGAACGCGCCGTCCCCGGCAAGCTCGCCTCTACCGTCATCGACTGCAACGCACTCTCACCAACTCCCACGCCCACCGGCTCGCGCGTCAGCGTCCTCAGCTCGCCCACGCTCACCTTCCTCACCCTCGAAAGCCACATCACCACCCTCAACGCCGGGCAGAGCACCGCCGCCGACATGATCGACCGCAACGACGAGTTCGTCCTCATCAAGTCAGGCGAGCTCGAAGTCAAGGTCAACGGCGTCTCCTCCCGCATGCACGCCGGTTCGGTTATGTTCTGGGCCGCCGATGACAAGCGCTCCCTGCGCAACCTTGGCGCCACCCCCGCCTCCTACCAGGTCATCCGCGTCACCACCGCCAAGTCCCCCCGGCCACCCGCCGCAAACTGAAGTTCAACGCGGCCGATGGGGGCTGCGATAGAATTGGCACCCATGCGGATCGGGTCGCTCTCAACGCGCAAGAAGCAACTACCCTCAGAGAACATGGATTCGCCATCCAAGCCATGAACGAAACCCAGACGAAACTCGGCCTCATCGCCGGCAACGGGCGTTTCCCATTCCTGCTGCTGGACGCCGCGCGTGCCCACGGCCTCTCCGTCGTCGTCGCCGCCATCAAGGAGGAGACCGATCCCGAGATCGATGCGCGTGCCGCCGCCGACCCCGCCATCCGCGTCCACTGGATGTCGCTCGGCGAACTCTCGCGCCTCATCGAGACCTTCCAGGCCGCGGGCGTTACCCAAGCGGTCATGGCCGGCCAAGTCAAGCACACCCAGATATTCTCTTCAATCCGCCCCGACTGGCGACTCGCCAAGCTGCTCTTGAACCTGCGCCGCCGCAACACCGACGCGCTGCTCAACGCCGTCGCCAAAGTCCTCGCCGACGAGGGCATTGAACTCATCTCCTCTACCCATTACCTCGAACCGCTCCTTGCCCAGCCCGGGGTGCTCACCCAGCGCGCGCCCACCGAGGAGGAGTTGAAGGACATCGTCTATGGCCGGACGGTTGCGCGTGCCCTTGCGGAATACGATCTCGGCCAGACCGTCGTCATCGCCGCGCAGGCCTGTGTCGCCGTCGAAGCCATGGAAGGAACCGACGCCACCATCGAACGCGCGGGCGCGCTAATGCGCCGCCTGAACGACCCAGCCTCCACCCTCAGCCGCTCCCTCACTATCGTCAAAGTCGCCAAGCCGAATCAGGATATGCGCTTCGACGTGCCCGTGATCGGCGTCGCCACCATCGAGGCCATGACCGGCGCCGGCGCAACCTGCCTGGCCGTCGAAGCAGGCCGCACGCTGCTCTTCGATGCCGCGGCCATCATCGCCGCCGCAGACAAAGCTGGAATCGCCGTTGTGGCGGAACCCAACTGAGACATCTCCGTGACACACGCCTAACCGCAAGCGAGGTACTATAGCCATACGCGAAGGCGTGGACCGGGCCGCCGAAAGATCGCCACAATTCACATTCTGAACAACAAGGAGAAGACGATGGTTCGTAAAGGTGTATGGATCGCAGTCATCCTCGGCATCGTGACCGCCTGCGGTGTCGGTGTACGTGTGCACGCCGCCGATATCCTCCAGGCAGGAGCAAGCGCTCCCGACTTCAGCCTCCCATCGCAGGAAGATACGTCGGTATCGCTCTCGCAGTACAAGGGCAAGTGGGTCGTCCTCTACTTCTATCCCAAGGACATGACCACCGGCTGCACCATCGAGGCTCACAATTTCCAGCGCGACCTGCCCAAGTACGACTCGCTTAACGCCGTCGTGCTCGGCGTCTCGCTCGACACCGTCGAGAGCCACAAGACCTTCTGCACCAAGGACTCGCTCACCTTCAAACTGCTGGCCGACCCCGACCACAAGGTCATCGACGCCTACGGCGTGCCGGTCACCAACATGGGTGTCGCCAAGTTTGCCCAGCGCGACACCTTCCTCATCTCGCCCGCCGGCAAGATCGTCAAGGTCTGGACCAAAGTCGACCCCAACACCCACACCGACGACGTCCTCGCCGCCATCGCAGGCATGAATGGAGGCGCAGCGGATAAGGTGCAAGCTAAGCGGCAGATGTAAGCGGCAAGCAGACGCAAAAAGGCCCGGACCTCTCGAGAGGAGCCCGGGCCGTTTTGCTTGCCTGGTTAGACCTGCTTGCCGACTACTTCTTCTTCTTTGCAGCCTTCTTCGCGGCCTTCTTTGCAGGAGCCTTCTTGACGGCCTTCTTTACAGCCTTCTTTGCTGCTTTCTTAGTTGCCAAGGTAATACCTCTCGTATTTGGTTTTTGTTTCTTCGAAGCACCCTTGTTGCCGGCCGCCTTTTTCAAAGCGGCCTTACCGCCGCGCAGGGCACTCGACTTCTTCGCGGCAGATTTCAATGTCTTTTTCTTGGCGGCCTTCTTCTTCGCCGGAACTTTCTTCGCAGCCACCTTCTTTGCGGGGGCCTTCTTCACCGCTGCCTTCTTGACGGCCTTCTTTGTGACGGCCTTCTTTGCAACGGCCTTCTTCGCGGGGGCCTTCTTCACTGCCGGTGCGACGGCCGCGCTCTTCACGGGAGCTTTCGATGTTGTTGCCGCAGGGGTATGGCTTACAACCGGCGGGGGAGGTATCACTTCGATCACTGCGATCGTTTCAGCCACCACCACATCGTCCTCATCCTCCAGCCGATCCAGGCCGTCATCATCGTCCGAGGTCATCGCCACCACGACCTCTTCTTCTTCCTCGTCATCGTCGAAGGCGCCGTTGCCTTCATATCCGTCCCCAGCGGCATCGTCTTCGTAATTCGCAGCCGCATACATTCTGTTGTTCTCGTCAAGTCCGTCGAATCCACCAAGCTCATTGAACTTCATCGTCGCACCCTCGTTACAGAATTCGCATCGTGACGTCGCCGTGCATCTCAAGCTGCTTTCGCGATGCGTCAAAAATCATTTGCACCACGGCACGGATTCTAGCAACAGAATGCATCTGCGCGCCAGCGATAGCAAGCACTCTTTTTGCTCGGGTAGCTAAACGAGCAGCTTCGTGCGTCACGTGGAAGCAGCCGTTTACTTCGGTCCAGTTGTCTTCTTCTTCGGCGCTGGGCTGTGCGAGGGCGTCCTTGCAGAGGACTTTGAAGTCGTTGCAGGACTCTTCGCTTTTGTACTGGTTGCCGCTGGTGCGCTGACTGCAGTATGCGACTTCCTCGCGCGCACATGCGCCACTGGCGCCAGATGAACAGGCTGCGAGACATAGAGGGAGCGATGCGGCGTGACCTTGCTCGACGAAAGATGGTTCCAACGCCTCAGGTCTTCCACCGTGACGTTGAAGCGATCGGCAATCGTGACCAGCGTGTCGCCCGACCGCGTGATGTAGTGCAGCGGGTGCGGCATCGCAATGGCGCTCGATACCGGCACAATCAGTTCAACGCCTGGATCGATCGGCGCGTCCGCAACCAGATTGTTTGCCGAGACTATTTCGGACGGGCGATCGTGAAAGGTGCTTGCGATGTTATCCAGCGATTCGCCGGCGCGCACAACATGGAAGCGCCAACTAGTCCGCTTGTCTTCGGGAATCTCCTGGATGCGTTTGAGATAGAGATCGCGGGTGCCGGCGGGCAGATGCAGATCGAAGTCGGCGTCGTCCGGCGTGGTCATGCGCAGCAAACTCGGGTTCAGCTCGACGATCTCCGGCAACGAGGCATTGGTAACATCGGCCACCAGCCTCATATCGACGGAGTAGTCGACGTTCACAGTGTCAGAGACAACCGGAGGATCAGGCACCAGGTCTTCCAATCCATACTGCTTCGGATTCTTAGCCATGATGGCCGCCGCGATAATGCCCGGCACATAATTCTTGGTCGCGGTGGGCAGCACATTGCGCTTATACAGCTCCCAGAAGTCTGCATATCCGGTGTGCATCACCGCGCGCTGTACATTGCCCGGGCCCCAGTTGTACGCAGCCATCGCCAGATACCAGTCGCCGAACTGGTTATAGAGCTCCTTCATGTAGCGCGCGTACGCCTGGGAAGATTTCTCCGGGTCGAAACGCTCGTCGTACCAGGCGTTGAAGGCGAGGCCGTAAACCCCCTGGAACGGCATGAACTGCCACATGCCCCCCGCGCCCGAGCCACGATTCACCGCCTGCGGCTGAAAGCCCGATTCCGCCACGGCGAGATAGATCAGGTCCTGCGGGACGCCCGCATCCGTGAGGTCGCGCTGGATCATCTCCTTGTACTTGCCGGCGCGCTGGAGCGAGTGGACGAGAGTAGCGTGGCCCTTCTTCGAGTTCGTGAAGTAGTTGATGAATCCCGCGACATAGTCGTTGACGACCAGCGGCAAGTCGGATTGCGTGGTCTTCAACTCCTCGGCCACTTTGGCGGTCAGCGCGGCGTTGGGCGGGAAGGTGACCTCGTCGGCGGCGTCAAGCGGCGCGGCCTCCAGTGGCGCGGAGAATCCATTCCCCTGCTTCAGCGCTGACATCTCGAGCGAGTTGATCGCATTCAGCAGATGCTCGAACTCATCGGAAAGCTGCGGGTCGGCCTTCAGATTCATCCCGCTGGTCAGCATCAGGTCAACCGCCGCGTCGAAGTCGGACCGCGCCGCCTCCAGCCGCCCAGCGCGATAATTGTCGACGCCGCTGCGATAGTCTCCTTCGGCCTGGTCGATGAGTTGCTGCACCTTCCGCGCTCTTGCGGCTTGTTCGGCGGCCTGTGTCTGCGTTATGTCCGGCGCAGGCGCCGCTTGCGCCGGAGCAGCGATCTGCGGCGCCGTGGCTTGTGCGGGAACCGCCGGGGTAGCCTGCTGCTGCGGACAGCCCGCCAGCAGCACCAGCGGTGCACACGCAATCGCCACCAGCCACCGTCGAAACCCGCTCAAGCTCTGCACTCGCTGGTCTTCCCCATCGAAATTAGTCTCGCTCAGTCGCCTTTGTTGGTGCCGCAATCCGCCCAATTCTAAAACCCGCACTCCTGTATCAATGCAAGTAGCTAACGGCGTAGACGCATGTATGCGCCTTGCTCATTGTAAGACGTTGCAGGGCACACCGGACGCAGCGGCGATGCACGGAGCGCCCGCTCCACGGTGATAGCATCGAAGATTGAGGCAGTTCGCACCCCGTATGGATCCGAATCACATCCGCAACTTCGCCATCATCGCGCACATCGATCACGGCAAATCCACCCTCTCCGACCGGTTGCTCGAACTCACCGGCTCGGTCACAGCGCGCGAGATGCACGCCCAGGTGCTGGATGCGATGGATCTGGAGCGCGAGCGGGGTATCACCATCAAGGCCCACACCGTGCGCATGATGTACAAAGCGCATGACGGCGAAACCTACCAGCTCAACCTTATCGACACGCCCGGCCACGTCGACTTCAGCTACGAGGTATCGCGCTCGCTGGCCTCGTGCGAGGGTGCACTGCTGGTCGTGGACGCATCGCAGGGAGTCGAGGCGCAGACCCTGGCCAACGCGTATCTCGCCATCAACCACGGCCTTGATGTCATTCCCATCATCAACAAGATCGACCTGCCCTCGGCCGATATTGAGCGTACCCGCGAGATGATCGAGAAGGCGGTCGGGCTTCCCGCCAGCGATGCTATCGCCGTTTCGGCAAAGACCGGCCAGGGTGTCCCCGACATCCTCGAAGCTGTAGTCCATCTTCTGCCGCCGCCTCGCGGAGACGCGGAGGCGCCGCTGCAGGCCCTCATCTTCGACTCTTGGTTCGATCCATACCGCGGCGTGGTGGTGTTGGCGCGCGTCATTAACGGGCGCTTGAAGCAGGGCATGAAGATCAAAATCATGTCGAACGGAAAGATGTTCGATGTCGAGAGTATGGGCGTCATGACGCCGAAGCCGGTGCCGCTCGCGGAACTCTCCGCCGGCGAGGTTGGTTTCTTCGTCGCGACCATCAAAAATGTGGCTGATACGAAAGTCGGCGACACCATCACCGACGTCGCGCGGCCGTGCGCGGAGGCCCTGCCCGGATTTGAAGACATCAAGAGTATGGTCTTCGCTGGACTCTACACGGTGGACTCGCACGAGCATGCGATGCTGAGGGACGCGCTGGAAAAACTTCGCCTCAACGACGCCAGCTTCACCTTCGAGCCCGAGTCGTCGGTGGCACTCGGCTTCGGCTTTCGCTGCGGCTTCCTGGGGCTGCTGCATCTGGAGATTATTCAGGAGCGGTTGGAGCGCGAGTATTCGCTCGACCTCATCACCACCGCGCCCGGCGTCCGTTACAACATCACGCTTACCGATGGCAAGGTGGTTGAGGTGGACAATCCATCGCGCTGGCCCGATCCCTCCAACATCGAGCAGATCGAGGAGCCCGTCATCCTCGCCAAGATCCTGACCAACGAGGAGTACGTGGGCGGCATTCTGAAGCTGGTTGAGGAAAAACGCGGCCGCCAAATCAACTTCGAATACGTTTCCGAGACCCGCGTGATGCTCACCTATGAGCTTCCGCTGAACGAGATCGTGCTGGATTTTTACGACCGGCTCAAGTCGGTTTCGCGCGGCTATGCGTCACTCGACTACCACATGCAGGGCCATTGGATCTCACCGATGGTGAAGATGGACATTCTGATCGGCGGCGATCCCGTGGACGCGCTCTCCATCATCGTGCATCGCGATGCAGCCTACGACCGCGGCAAGGCTCTCGTCTCCAAGATGCGCGAGCTCATCCCGCGGCAGATGTTCGAGGTTGCGATCCAGGCCGCCATCGGCGCCAAGATCATTTCGCGCGAGACGGTTACGGCGATTCGGAAGAACGTCATCGCCAAGTGCTACGGCGGCGACATCAGCCGCAAACGCAAACTGCTCGAGAAGCAGAAGGAAGGCAAGAAGCGGATGAAGCGAATCGGCAAGGTTGATATTCCGCAGGAGGCTTTCCTTGCCGTGCTCAAGGTCGGCGAAGAGTAGCAGGGAGCGATTCTCTGCACTGAATCCGACCGGTTCCCAGGGATGCTTCGGGCGTGGAAGTTACTTTGGTTCAACGACTTAAGTGATCCAGCATATCGTCCGCGATCCCCCTTTTGGGTTATATACGATGCGGCTTGGGAGCCCTATCGTCGGAACTAGCGCCAGCCCGGCTTTCTCTCCAGGCGCCTCGGATTCACCTAAACGACGGGGAATATTCAATGACGCAACATCTAAAGAGTCTGGTCGCGGATGAATCCGGGCAGGACCTGATTGAATACGCGCTGGTCGCGGCGATGGTCGCTCTCGGGTCGGTCGCTGTGATGAGAAGCTACAACACCAGTCTTGACACGGTCTTCAACAAGATAGGCACCCAGCTAACCAACGCCATCTAGTCCGGAAGGGCACCCGGTTCTTGAGCCTGCGCGAGTCCAAACCTCGCGTTTCAAACGAGAAAAATCAGGCGGGGAAAAGAACCAATTTCAAGGGGTGTGGCCTGAGCCCCTTCCCTGCGGCCGATTCGTGGTCTGTGGAAAGCCTTTATTTGCGATACTTGCAGCGCGATTGCAACGATTTTGTTGAAGTTCGCCGTTCCTGTTTCAAAGACCTGAAAACGTGTGACTTGTCGCACAACAACTGTTGCATAACTCGGTCCGCTAAGGGCGCCCAGTCCGTTTGTGAATTTACTGCACGTTGGAATCCACAATAATTTCCACAGCCAAGGCGAACGCCCGGGGCCTGTTTTTGCCCGCGAAAAGGAGGCCCGCAGGCCTCCTTTTTGTCCGGATCGCGGTTCGGTTCGCATTACTGGCTGGGCGGCTTCGCCGGGGTCGTGGTGTGGGGCGCCGTCGTCGTATGCGGTGTTGTGGTGGTGGCTGGCTTTGGACGAGCGGCGGCCGCCGGTGCTGCCGGGGCCGGTGCGGAGATGTTGGGCGTGGTGGCGTTGTACGCATCGATGACCGCCTCGGTAATATCCGAGTTCGGCTCCTGCGAGATCCACATGATCTGGCTTGACTGCTGATTGCTCGCGTCCAGCAGGATGGTAAAGCCGCCCTTCTTGACGTAGTCCAACATCACCGCATGGACCTTCTGGGCGACCTTGCCGTAGGCGTCCTGCAGGTCCGCGTTGGCCGCGGTCCTCATATCTTCGGCATCGCGGTCAAGCTGTTTTTGCTTGGTATCGAGGGTCTTGGTGCGGGAAGCGCGCTCCTGATCCGTCATCGTGGCGGGGGCCGCCTGGAGCTGCTTCTGCAAGCCTACGATTTCGGTGTTCAGTTGCTCAAGCTCGGCCTGCTTCGGCTCGTACTTTTTCTGGACTGCAGCAAGGGCCTGCTGGCCCTCGTTGGTCTCAATGACGGCTTCCTGGAATTCGACGACGGCGATCTTCGCAGTGAACGCCGTCGGAGGCGGAGGAGGTTTGGGCGCCTCAGCTGCGGGAGTCTGGGCTGCAGGCGTTTCGGATGGGGAAGCAGGCAACTCAGGGGACACCTGGGAAATCGCGGACATGGGGAGAAGGCCCGCGACCAGCGCAGCGAGAACAACTAATTTATGATTCATGCGGTGTGTAATGCTCCTTCGAAAGTTATGACGTCTCTAAACGTTGTTACTGCTTTGGTGTCGCTGGTTTCGGCGTTGCCGGAGCGGGACGGGTCGCCGACGGAGCGGATGGTATCGGCGTTGCAACCTTAGAACTCGCATTGTAGGCGGCTACCACCGCCGCTGAAATATCGGACCCGCCCCAGAGCAGGTTCAGGCCGCCCTGCTGTGGCTGGCCGGTGTTGTCCAACAGCATGGTGTAGCCGTTCTCCTGTACATACTTGACCACGATCGGCCCGAGCTTCTGGAGTATCTTCCCGATCGCGTCCGACACGTCGGAGTTGTACGAAGTTTGTGCGTCATCGGCATCGCGCTGCAGTTGCTTCTGCTTTGTGTCGAGGTCCCGGGCGCGCGAGGCCCTCTCCTCGTCGCTCATAGTGGCCGGAGGGTTCTGCAGTTGCTTGGTCAAGGCGTCTATTTCCGCCTTGAGTTTGTCCAGCGCATCCTTCTGCGGTTGATATTTCTTCTGGACTTCCGCGACCGCTTTCTGCCCTTCGTTGGTCGCGGCAGCTACTTCTTCCAGTTCAATGAAAGCTATCTTGGCCGGAATGGCTTGGGGTGGCGGCGGAGCTGCAGGCGCGGTCGCGTGCGTCGCCGGGGCTTGGGGGCTGGCTGTCTGCGCTATACCTGCAGTGGTCAAGACTCCCGCAGCCAGGGCGGAGACGAGTACGAGCTTGGAATTCATGTGCTGTGTGGTGCTCCTTCAGGATCCTTCAGGATCTCAATCATCGAGTCAGGCGACAGCCCGTCCTCATGTCCTGCATCCACTCCACCCAGGGCCGCGCTTTCGAGCACGGCCAATCCCTATCGCTTCGCCCAGTTTCAACGAATCACATAGCAGCTGGGAGGGCTGCTACAACGTCTCGATTATATGGCTCCGCGGATACAGGGTCAAACCTCCATCTCCTGAAATTTGGAGCATGTCAGCCAAACGCTGCTGATTTCTGGTAGGCGTTGTCTTCGGAATGGCGGAGGAACCGGTATTTGGCGTGCATATTGCCCTGTGGCCTTATGGCATCCGAATTGCTCTCACTTTCAGAAACTGGTATTGCGTTCTCAAGTCGAAAGCGCCGCTCCATCGCGAGGGGCCGAATGCGAGATTCAATACTCGGTCCGGAACAAGATGCATCCACAGTAGATGCACGCCGGAATTTGAAGTTCCACTCCTGCAAGGGAGCTAATTTGGGAGGCCTTTGACGGCCATTCTGTAGCGGGCCGCTTCCACTTCGGGAGCGGCTCTCGCAGTCTCACAGCGGTGGGTCGGGTGGGCGCGATTCCGGTACACCTGGCTAGAGGTAAAGGTTTTTCTTGCCACAGCAGGCCATTCGGCGTATGATCAGCCTTGCCTTGTGAACCGGCTGTGGGTGCCGGTAGCTGTGCGGATGATTGCTTTTCCAATGGCAGCAAAATGCATGGCAAATCTGAGATTTCGGCGGATTGTTTTGGATTCCGATGCACCGGATCAGGTGAGCCGGAGGGCTGATCCCGCCAAGAACCTCCGAGCGCGTTGCAGGCAGCGGCAGGGTGAATGAATTGCCATAGCTGGCACTAGCGCTTTGGCGATTTTCCAGCCGGCCCTTGGCAATCCCGGTTGCATGTGGCAATCCGGTGGCGCGCAGGAGTAATTTGCCGACTGGTTGCATCTTGACCGATGCATTAGGACGCATGTTCGAGTACAACTTGATATCGTTTCCACCGACGCTTCAAAACCGGCTTGGTTCCAACTCCGCGAATGCCGCGGGGGTCGCCGAGACTCGTGTGCGTGGGATGAAAGCGTAGATCGTTAACCAGCAATAGGAAGTGGAACATGAGTTCAGAGCAAAATGTGCCCGAGGTGGAAGTTCACCAGGGACCGCCACAGCCGCCCGAAACGATGGGTGGTCAGATGAGCCAAGCCGGCGCGGCGGATGCTGCGCACAGCATTCCGCACGGCATGGGTCAGTCCAAGAGCAGCCGCCGCCGCCGTCGCAAGCGGAAGAACAAGCAAGGAGATGCCGGCCAGCAGGGCGCGCAGGGTGGTGCGGGCCAGTTCGCCGGAGACATCGAGGCTAGCGGCCAGGGGATCGCAACTCCGGGGAATCAGCCGCAGAACTTCCAAGGCGGTACGCCACCGCAACAGGCCGGCTCAGGGCCGTCCACCAAGCGCTGGAAGAAGAAGTTCCGCGATCGCGACCGGCAACGCTCGCAGGAGAATCCTGGCAACCAGGCCGGTGCCGGCGGTTACAGCAATGGCAATGGTGCGGTCTATCGCGATAAGGACACGCATCAGCCCGGCAACAGCATCTTTGGTTCGAAGCGCAAGAATAAGCAGCGCGACCGGGGCCCACGGAGTTTTGTGGGGCCAATGGACCACAGCTACCGCGCGGTGAACGGCAACTTCGCCGATTCGCCTCCATCCACCATCGAAGCGCACGGCAACTATCAGGGCAGGGGCGGCGGAGCGCGCAGCTATGTGAGCGATTCGCAGCCGATCGACTACTCAGTGGGGCGGCCGATTCCGATTCCCGAGGACGCGCCGACCAAGATCTTCTTCTTCATTGAAGACCTGTTCTTCAATGCAAAGATCACCGAGACCGCGCGCAAACTGGGAGTCAAGGTTGCGTTCGTCAAGAATGAGAAGGACGTGATCACAGCGCTCACCGATGGCGAAGAAGCGGACCGTCCCGGGTTGATCGTTTTCGACCTGAACAATGCCAACGCCAAGCCGCTGACGCTGATCCCCAAGCTGAAGGCGAAGCTGAAGAAGAGCACGTCGGTCATTGGCTTCCTCTCGCACCTGCAGGGCGATCTGAAGGCCAAAGCAGTGGAGGCGGGATGCGACACGGTAATGCCGCGTGCCGCTTTCTCGCAGAATCTGCCGAACCTGCTGCGCCGCTATGGCATTCAGCCGGAAGAAGAGGAAAGCAACTTCAACCAGTAAGAGTGAGTGGTCAGAGAATCGATGGAGCGGCCTGCTGCGTGCAGGCCGTTTTCATTTTGCCGCGACCGCTGCGTGCACGGCCAGCAGTTGCTCGAGCACGCCTGGCAGCTTGTCCAGGCGGAGTGCGTTGGCGCCGTCAGACTTGGCGTGGGCCGGATCGTCGTGCACTTCGAGGAACACTCCGTCGACGCCGGCGGCTACCGCGGCGCGTGCCAGCACCGGAATAAACTCAGGCTGCCCGCCAGAGACTCCGTTTGCTGCGGAGGGCGTCTGTACGGAGTGGGTTGCATCGAATACCACCGGAGCAAACATGCGCATGGTGGGCAGCGAGCGCATGTCGACGACCAGGTTGTTGTAGCCGAAACTGGCTCCGCGCTCGGTCAGGAAGACGCGCGGCGGTTTGTTGCCGCTCAACGTGGCGGCTGCGTCGCGGACCTTCAGGACCGCGTGCTGCATGTCCGCGGGCGCGACGAACTGGCCCTTCTTGATGTTGATGGCGCGACCGGTGTGCGCAGCGGCGATCAGCAGGTCGGTCTGGCGGCAGAGGAACGCAGGAATCTGCAGCACAGCTTCGACATCGCCGAGCGCCTTCGTCAGCCGCAGGCAGTCCTCCGGGGTGTGAACGTCGGTCAGTACTGGCAAGCCGTTGTCTTTTGCGATCGCCCGCAGGATGCGCGCGCCTTCCACCAGGCCAGGCCCACGGAAGCTGCGGATGCTGGTGCGGTTGGCCTTGTCGTAGCTGGCCTTGAAGATGTAGGGAATGTGCAGGTCGGCGGCGATGCGCTGGATGGCGTCCGCGAGCGTGCGCGCGTGCGTCTCGGATTCAATGACGCAGGGACCGGCAATGAGAAAAAGTTGGCCGCGGCCGACGGGAACCGGGCCGATATCAAAGGAATGTTTCACGAAACCTATTCTATGCACCTTGCGAGGATAGCGTGGAACCGATTACTTTCCCGCCCATTCGCAAGCTGTCTCGAAACGGGCCCGGTTCCCCCACACTTCCTTTGACCATTTGTCTCCGATCTCATTGAAGATTGGTCTTGCAACGTCGCGGTCGCGAAAGCGCCAAGCCATCAGTGCGAACTGATTGATGTCGAAATTGACGACGCCATACAGGTCCCGCTGCGCCTGATAGCCGCGCTGCAGGCGCACCCAGTCCATCTGCCTGGCGTCGACGTTGCCGTTGTTGGCTGCCAGAATCACCATCGCGATGTGGAAGTAGAGAAAGTCGCCCTCCGGTCCGCCGATTGCATCTGCGCTTTTTCTGGCAAATGCTGCGGCTTCTCCATCTTTGCCGTCCCATTTGGGCTGCAGATAGTTGGCGTAGTACTTGTAGAAATAGAAATAGGTCGGCTCGAACGTCACTGCCTTTTCGAACAGAGCTGCACTGCGCTCGGCGTCCCAGCTCTGGGCCAGCGCAATGGTCTGCATCTCGGCGAACCACTCCGGATCCATCGGCGTTATGTTGGCAGAGTCGTCGAGTACCTTTTGCGCCTCCGCGATGCGCTCCTTAAAGCGTTGCCGTCGTTCTTGCGTCACACTGTCGGCATGGCCGTTTCCACGTGCCAGCCAGGCGTAGCTGGTGTAAGCCTTGGCCAGGGCCACGCGCGCGGTGATCGACTGCGGTCGAGCTGTAACCCATGCCTTCAGCTCGGCAATGTGTTTCTCGGGCGTTGTATCGTTTGCGGCCTCCAGGCCGAAGTAGAGTTGTTTGAGCAGCCAGCCGCCACCGGCCAGCCTGGTCTTGTCCGTTCGGATTTTGTCGGCAACGCGCTCTATCTCGTCATACTTGTCGTGGAGCAGGAAATCGGCGAGACTCGCCCTCAGTTCCCTCACGACGACGGACTCCTCCTCCATTCGGGACTCTGCCACGGCTCCTGCGCCGGGCTGAACCAGTCTCTGCGGCTGGGGTGCTTGTTTCGCGGCTGCCGCTATGGGGAACAGGACGAAGCCCAGCGCAAGCGAGGCTATCGAAGAGGCGCAGATAAATCGCATTCTTGTCTCCGGGAAGCAGCCAAAGTGTAGCCCCCGGAGCAGGCGCAAAAAGTGACAGCGATCACTTTACGGCGTTCGCCTTGGCCCACGCGGCATAGTCGTCGACAGTCTTCTGCTCGCCGTTGCTGTACCAGGCGTAGCCGTTTCGCCGCTCCATTGAGAGATCGTTCACGTCGTCGTGCAGCGTCTCGTCGCGGTCGCCGAAGATCGGCTTCTGCGCGGGGATGCTGTAATAGCGCGACCAGATGGGGCCGGCGCCCTCCTTCGGTTTCAGCGTCCGCCCGTTTGCATCGCCGCGTCCTCCGGTGTATTCAAAGCCGAAGATCTCGTGATCCTTCAGCCAAGTCACTCCCGCCTGAATCGATGCAACCAATTCCTTCGATGGGTTCGGAAGCGACATCAGATACTCCAGCAGGTCCGCACTCTCCGACGCAGCGAGCGCTCCCGGCTCATAGTTTCTCGCCGAAACCGGAGCGAGTGTCAGCGCGTCCTCCTGCTGGGGCCAGATCGTCCGCTTCCCATCAATCACGGTCTGCGACACCAGAATGCACTGCAACGCCCGATCGACTGCTGCGGCTGCCTGCTTGCGGAGCTCTGCGGGAACGAAGTCATAGCCCGGCTTGGCCTCGGCCACGTCGCTCAGAGTCTCCGCCGACTCCGATACGGCGTTGTCGTTGAAGGTGATGGCATCATGGTATCCGCCCTCCAGCGGCCAGACCTGCGGGAATCCGCCGTTCGGAAACTGCGCATTGAGCAAATAGTGAATGCCCTTGATGAAGCTCGCGCGGTACGCATCGCCGTCTTTGCCGGGCAGCGAGACCTGGACCTTCGCCAGGAAGTGCAGTTCCGTGTTGGTGGCGTCGTTGTCCAGCGTGCTGACGTAGTTCCACTTCGGGTCCTTTGGGGTGTCGAAGTCGTTTGGCTGTATGTTGACTACGTTCAGATTGTTTGCCGCGTAGGGCTGACCCGGCAGGCGCAGCGCGCCGGCAAAGCCCATATTCTTGCTCCAGCCGCCGCCGGGAGTCTGGAAGCTGACGACCACATCGGCGATGTGGCGCGCGGGCGCGGTGCTGTAATAGTCGTCGGGATGGCGCAGCGAGATGCCCTGGCCGAATCCCCGGCCCTCAGCCGGCTGCGGCGGCGCGACTTCGCCAGGCTTCAACTCTGCCGCCAGGGTTGCCTTGTCCACCTTCATCTGCTCCTCTGAGCGCTTCAGGTAGGCGAGCCAGGCGGCGCGATCCTTCTTCGGAGCCAACTTCTCAATCCGCTCCACGGTCAGCGACGGCGCAACCACGTTCATACCGATGACCTTGGCGTGCAGTTGCGGCGCAACGAGGATAAACGTGAGGCTGAGCGGGAGGAGCGGCAGGAGGCGGGGGCTACGAAGGTAATTTCGCATAGGCGAACCACTTTACCCTAGACGCAGGTGGTTCGACCACTCCCCCCCCCTACAGAGGGAAGCGGGACTGCACTAGGGCGAGGGCCTGCTCGCGGGTGGTTGCGGCGCCTTCCAGTTGGGCGTCCTCGGCCAGCGAGAGCATCGGTTTGAACTGCGGCGAGGGGCGGTAGCCGGCGGCGATCAGATCGCTGCCGGTGAGCAACGGCGCGGGGCGCAGGTCAGGAGCAGGTTCGGCCTCGTACTGGGTGCGGGCGAAGTTGTACAGCGTGAGATCGCCGTGCGCGGAGTTGGCGTCCAGCCGGTGCAGCTCGAGGTGCTCGTCGAAGCGGCTCAGGCGGAGGAAGCGCTTCAGGGTCGATCGCTTCATCTGCAGGATGTCGGCGAAACGCATGTGGTTCTTGATAAGGGTGAGGATCTGCGCGCGGTCGTCGTTCGAGAAGCGCAGGCGCGCGAGGATCGCTTCAGCGATGCGGACGCCGACCTCGACGTGACCGTTGAAGCGGATACGGTCGCCGGGAACATTGGGGTTAGGCGGCTGGTAGGTGGCAGGCTTGCCGATGTCGTGCAGCAGCGCGCCCCAGGCCAGTGTCTGGGAGCAGCCGGCGGGCAGCTTTTCCAGCAGCAGCATAGTGTGGATCCAGACGTCGCCCTCAGGGTGGAACTCAGGCGGCTGGGCCACGCCGCGCAGGCGGACGACCTCGGGCAGAACGCGCGCAAGCAGGCCGAGCTGGTAGAGCAGCTCGAAGCCGCGACGCGCTCCGCCTTCGGTGAGGATGCGGGTCAGCTCGTCGCGAATGCGCTCGGCCGAGACTTGGTTGATGTCGGCCGCCTTGCAGCGGATGCCTTCGACCTCGAGATGAAAGTTGAGGCTCGCGGCGAAGCGGACGGCGCGGAGCAGGCGGAGCTTGTCCTCGGCGTAGCGGAGCTTGGGATCGCCGATGGCGCGGACGACGCCGCGGCGCAGGTCGTCGCGACCGCCGACATAGTCGATCACGGCAGAGTCGAGGTCGCCGGTGGCCTCATACGCGATGGGGTCGAGCAGCATGCCGTTGATGGTGAAGTCGCGGCGCAGAACGTCTTCGCGGGGGTCGGTGGTGTAACGAACCGCGTCCGGCCGGCGGCCGTCGGAGTAAGCGCCGTCCGAGCGGAAGGTGGCGACTTCGGTGGCAATGTCGGGCGCGTCCGGTTGCGGCGTACAGACAAGCACCACGCCGAAGTGGGCGCCGACGGTGACGGTTTTTGTGAAGAGCGCGACGATCTCATCGGGCGTCGCGGAGGTGGCGACATCGTAGTCCTTGGGCTCGAGACCGAGCAGCAGATCGCGCACGCAGCCGCCGGCGAAGAAGGCCTGATGGCCGGCCTCGCGCAGGGTGCGGGCGATCGCCAGAGCGGCGCGGTATTGCGAATTGGTGCGGGTATCGCCCGGCATGTCTCTATGATAGAGAAGTGGGCGAGAAAGAAGTCAGGAACTGGGAACACGGAGCGCTGATGAAGAGCCTTTTGCGGTTCGCGGTAGTAATCGCGGTTCTGGGATGCGGCGTGGCGCTGGCGCAGCAGGGGACGACCCCCGCGGGGCCAGTGACCGATGGCTTACCGGCCGCTGCTCCGACGTCGTCTGCCCAGCTAACCGTAGTGGCGGACCCTGCGATGTGGCGGGTGAAGGGCGCGCATGGAACGGTATACCTTTTCGGCTCAATCCACGTGATGAAGTCAAACGTGGACTGGGAGACGGCCAAGGTGAAGGCAGCGTTCGCGGCGAGCGATGTTCTCTACGTGGAGGTAGCCAACCTGGACGACCCGGCCGCCGCCACGCCGCTGGTAATGCAGTTTGGGACGGACCTGGCCCATCCGTTGTCGACCAAGCTCTCGAAGGACGATGAGGCGCTGCTTGACGCGGCGGCGAAGAGCATGGGGCTGCCGGGCGAGCAGATGCTCGAGCCAATGCAACCGTGGCTGGTGTCGGCGTCGCTGGAGAAGCTGCCGATGCTGAAGGGTGGGTACGACCCTTCGAGCGGGATCGACATGAAGCTGCTCGCGGAGGCGAAGGCTGACCAGAAGCCGGTGAAGGGCTTTGAGACCATGGCCGACCAGGTGCATCTGCTGGCAGACGCTCCGCAGGCGCAGCAGGTGGAACTGCTGCACAAAGAGCTAACGGAGCTGGACAAGGCGGCCGCGGAGCTGAACGACTTGGTGACGGCGTGGGAGCACGGCGACGTCGACAAGATTGGGAAGATGGAGAACGATGAGCTGGCGGCAAAGTATCCGGCGGATTACAAGCGGTTGGTGGTGGACCGGAATACGCGCTGGACCTCGACACTGGACGGGCTGCTGAAGGACCCGGCTACGGGCTCGGTGTTTGTAGTGATGGGTGCGGGCCACCTGGCAGGGCCGGACAGCGTGCTGAAGATGCTGGGGAAGGATGGGTGGAAGGTGGAGAGGGAACAATAGCGGATGCGCGGTATCATGGCCGCCTGGAGATGATACCGTATGCAAAACCGGCAAGAGGCTTCGTTGCAGCGCCGCCCATCCCAGTCGATTTTATGTGGCGTTATCGAAATGCCTATCTTTCATGAGAACGCTTAAGCTCTCGTCTATCCGTCCATCGCTGCCGTCGGTGTCACCACTTCGGATCAGGGTGACTTATTTCAACTGGTTTCTCGCTTTACTGTTCCTTGCGCTGGTGCTGGCAGACTTCTTCTTAGCCCGGCAGGTCCGCCTCAGCGGTGCAGAGTTTGGATTGGGGATGGTGCCGTGGACGCGGGTGGCCTTGTTGGCCATCGCCTTTGTCTGTTACCTCTGGCGCCCGGCGCCCAGGTTAGTTGACGCGGCCGGATTGTTCCTGTGGAGCGGGATGTTTGTCTATCCGCTGTGGTTTCTGGTGCTGATCGCAGGACGCACCCGCTTCGGCCTCGTAGACCGGCAGCTCGCTGAAATAGACGGATGGATGCATTTCAGCACCGCCTACATCACTCACTTAGTGGCTCAGGCGCCGCTGCTCGGAATATGCTTCCTCATCGTATATGCCTCATTCACCCCTATGGTGATTTCGGCGATTGCAATCCCCTCGCTCAGCGGGCAGACTGCGGTATCCCGCCGGTTTGTTATGGCGATGATCTTCGCGATGCTTCTTACAACGATTGTTTTTGCCTTTACCCCTGCTGCCGGACCGTGGACGACGGAGGCTCTGCAGCCTTCGAAGATACAGGCGATGATCACAGATTACCTGCTGCTTCTGAAATCGGGAGTGCCGCTGAGAGCAGAGTTGGGTCGCGCGGCGATTGTGTCTTTTCCGTCCGTGCATGTAGCCGTCGCCATACTCTCGGCCCAGGCGTTGGCATCGGTAAGATCTGTCAAATTTCCAGCCAGAATTCTCTGCATTCTGGTATGCATCTCGGCGATCACTACGGGTTGGCACTATGGCATCGACCTGCTGGGTGGCGCGGTCGTCGCGCTCATTTCCCGCCGGCTGGCAACAAAAGTCTGCGGCCAGTTGGAAGAATGGGACAACCGGGCCCCTATGTGGCTTGGATGGAGGAAGAAGCAGGGGATTCATTAGTACGGTGGCGCAGACATAAGCCGCGTCCGCTTCCGCACCGCTGTCGGCCGCCCCATAGTCGCCACAGCATCGTGGTCGAAGCGGCTGGATGATCCAGCCATGGGGAATCCGTGCGCGGGCGCGGTGCTGCGTTCTCTATGATGAAGAGATGGGGACCGAGGCAAGGCCGGGCGGGCTGATATTAGGCATCGAGAGCTCCTGCGACGAGACGGCGGCGGCGGTGGTGCGCGCGGGCGGCGAGGTTCTGGCGAACGTGGTGGCTTCGCAGATGAAGCTGCATGCGAACTACGGGGGCGTGGTTCCGGAACTGGCGAGCCGCGAACATCTGCGGAACATCGTTCCAGTGGTGCGCGCGGCGATGGAGCAGGCGAGGCTGGAGTTCGCGGACCTGGATGCGATTGCCGTGACCGAGGGGCCGGGGTTGGCGGGCGCATTGCTGGTGGGGATTACGTATGCGAAGGCCCTGGCGTTGGGAGTGGGCAAGCCGCTGGTTGCGGTGAACCATCTGGAGGGACATATCCATGCAGTACTGATGGAGGCGCGTGAGGTTGCGCTGGAGTTGCCGCTGCTGGCGCTGGTGGTCAGTGGGGGGCATACGCATCTGTATCTGGCGCATGAACCCACATCTCAGAAGCGAGATGTGGGGCACCCGGGTTTATGGTCTTACAGGAATGTGGGGCGGACGGTGGATGACGCGGCGGGGGAGGCGTTCGATAAGGTGGCAAAGCTGCTGGGGCTTGGATATCCCGGCGGGCCGTGGATGGATGCGCTGGCGGTGCGGGGAAATCCGCGGGCGGTGGAGTTTCGCTTCCAGCAGATCAAGCGGAAAGCGAGCCGCGCCGAAGGCGATTCGCCGTGCGCGCAGCACTTTGATTTCTCGTTTAGTGGGATCAAGACGGCGGTGCTGCGATATATCCAGGCGCACGGAATGGGTACGGCGATCGAGGCGCGGCGGCAGGCGCTGGCTGCGGCGCTGAAGGAGAATCCCGCGATGAAGGCGAGCCAGGCGGCTGAGCTGTTTCCGTGGCTGTTCGATGCGCAGACGCTGGATTTGATTGCGTCGTTTCAGTACGCGGTGGTGGGGAACCTGATGCGGCAGACGTTTCGGGCGGCGGATGCGTTTGGGGTGCGGGGGATTGTGGTGTCGGGTGGAGTGGCAGCGAATAGCGAACTGCGGCTGCGGTTTGCGGAGGAGGCGGACCGGAGGGGGCTGCGGGTGGCGTTCCCTACGCTGGCGATGTCGACTGACAACGCAGCGATGATAGCGGCGGCGGCCTGGGGGAAGTTCTGCGCGGGAGAGTTTGCGGGCGAGGGCTTGGCGGCGGCTCCGGGATTGAAGCTGGGGTGAGACGGTTTGGTTTCGTCGCCTGTAGAATCTTAAGTGAGCAATTTCAGATGGAAAGTGTGGACTGCACGGCGCTTTGCGCTGGTTGCGGCGGTCGGTGAGCGCGAGTGGCGTCGTTGGAACTTTTCAACACAATGAGCGGGAAGCTGGAGCGGCTGGAGCCGGTGGGCGCGCCGGCGCTGCGAATGTATGCGTGCGGGCCGACGGTGTACGACTACGGGCACATCGGGAACTTCCGCACCTTCTTACATGTCGACGTGCTGCGAAGGTTTCTCCGGCAGCAGGGGATGGCCGTCGAGCACGTGATGAACGTGACCGATGTGGATGACAAGATCATCCGCAACGCGCTGGCGGCGGGCAAGCCGATCTCGGAGTACACGGCGCGGTTCGAGAAGGCGTTTTTTGAGGACATGGAGGCACTGGGGATTGAGCGGCCGGAGCATCTGCCGCGCGCGACCGAGCATATTCCGGAGATGGTGACGCTGATCGAGAAGCTGGCGGCGAAGGACATCGCGTACCAGGCGGAGGACGGGAGCTGGTACTTCCGCATTGCGAGGTTTCCGGCGTACGGCAAGCTGTCGAAGAAGGACTTCGACGGGATTGAAGACGGTGCGCGCGTGGATGTGGACGAGTACGAGAAGGACGCGGCGCGGGACTTTGCGCTGTGGAAGGCGGTCAAGCCAGACGAACCGCACTGGACGACAGCGCTGGGGCCGGGGCGGCCGGGCTGGCACATCGAGTGCTCGGCGATGGCGTCGTCGTTGCTGGGCGAGAGCTTCGACCTGCACGCCGGCGGCGAGGACCTGATGTTTCCGCACCACGAAAATGAGATTGCCCAGTCTGAGTCGGCGTCTGGCCATACCTTCGCGCGGCACTGGATGCATGTGCGCTTCCTGCTGGTTGAGGGGAAGAAGATGTCGAAGTCGGAGGGCAACTTCTATACACTGCGCGACCTGCTGCTGAAGGGACACCGCGCATCGGCGATCCGCTATCTGCTGCTGAGCGTGCCCTATCGGCACCAGATGAACTTCACGTTTGAGGGGCTGGCGGCGGCGACCAATGCGATTGACCGGCTGCGGACGTTCCATGCGCGGATGCTGCGCGACGGATTTGCGGCGGGCGTGGATGAGACAGTGCGGGCGGCGACGGCGAAGGCTGCGGCGGACTTTGCAGCGGCGCTGGCGAACGATCTGAATACGGCCGAGGCCGCTGCGGCAGTGAGCGAGATGGTGCGGGCGGCGAACTCGGCTGCGGACGCAGGCGCACTGGGCGAGGAGAATGCAGCAGAGATTCTGCGCGTGCTGACAGTATTCGATGAGGTGTTCGCGGTTCTGCTGGACCGGGATGCGGAGCACACGCGGGCGGCGCTCAAGTGGGCCGAGGCCGAGGGCCGGATTGGCGAGGCGGCTCCGGAGCTGGTGGCGCAGATGGGGCTTTCGGATGAGGCGATCGACGCTCTGGTGGAGGAGCGGACGGCGGCGAAAAAGGCAAGGAACTTCGCGCGGGCGGATGCGATTCGGGCGGAGCTGACGGCCAAGGGCGTGGTAATTGAGGACGCGAAGGACGGGGTGCGCTGGAAGCGGAAGTAGGTACCAGTGATCAGTTCCCCCCGCTTCACTCCTCGATCGGGACTTCGAGCATCGGGTCGGATGGGACCGGCGAAGCCTTGGTGCGCGACAGGATGACGGTGGCGACGGCGATAAGGATAACCACCATGCCGGCGAACTCGGCGGGGGCAAGGCGTTCGTGCAGGGTGACGACGCCGATGAGTACAGCGATGACCGGGTTGACGAAGGCGTAGGTGGAGACCTTGGTGACGGGCACGTGCTTCAGCAGGTAGACGTAGGCGGTGAGACCGACGACCGAGCCGAATGTGGCGAGATAGAGTACCGCCAGAATTCCGCCGGTCGTCCACTGGGCGGTCTGGAAGTTGCCTGCAGGAATGGCGATGGTGAAGTTGACGAGGCTGGCGGCGCCAAGCTGCCAGGTAGTGGCGGCGAAGGTGTCGACCTTGAAGCGGAAGCGGCGCGATAGAACCGAGCCGGTCGCGAAAGAAATGGCGGCGAGCACCAGGATGACGAAGCCGGCGATGCCGCGGCGGTCCGGACCAACTCCGGCGACGCGGTGCAGGCTGGGCCAGACCAGCGCGAACATGCCCACGGCGCCGAGCAGGGTGCCGATCCATCCGCGCAGGTTCAGGGTTTCGCCGCCGGGCAGGGCGGTTTCCATCAGCGCGACCAGGATGGGGATCATGGCGATGACCAGCGAGGCGTAGCCGGAGGCGACCTTGGTCTCTCCCCAGATGAGCAGAACGTTGTTGGCGGACATAAAGAGAATGCCGACCAGCGAAAGTTGCCATGCGGTGCGGCGAGGCATGCGCAGACTGATGCCGCGCGCCATGCAGAAGGCCGCGAGGATGGCGGTGGAGATGAGTGTGCGCAGCGCTCCGACCAGCGGCGGCGCAAGGCGCAGTCCGGCGACGTGGATGGCGAGATAAGTCGAGCCCCAGATGAAATACACGCAGGCGAACGCGAACGCGACCAGCGTCTTTTGTGGAATGTGGCGGGGCATCTGTTTCTATGCTAATTGCGCGGCGGCAGAGACGAGCGCGAATCCTCGCCATGAACAAGGGTGGTATAACTCAGGCATCAGGAATCCCGGCGGATGGAACCATGAACAGGAAGAGCATCCTCATCATCGTTGTTGCGCTCGTACTGGTTGTCCTGGGTCCGATTGGTTGTGGTACCTCTCAGCCAGCGCCTACTGGCTCTGCGGCGGATCGCCGGGATGGAGCTGCACCCGACTCCGGCAATGGCGTGAGTGCGGCGGTGCCCGGAAGTTCCGCCGAACAGGGAGCTTCTGCACCGGAACCGCCGAAACCAGCCCCAGGGAAGGGTCTGACTTATTCTCCGGAAGCCGCTCAGGGTGGCGAGGAGATGGCGTTGGTTGTGCAGCGACAGATGCAGCTTAATCCGCAGGGGACCAGTCTGAATACACCTGCCGGGAGTCCTTCTGCGCCGCAATCGCAGTCAGCCCCGGGCGAGGCTGAGACTGCAGCGGCTGCGAACCGCGAGAGTGCGCCGGCGCCGGATTACGGAACTCCCACGAACTTCATCCCGCCACCCACCCCTGTTACTTCTGGAGCTTCCTCGTCGACGGGCGCGGTCTCGGCCGACAAGCCCGCAGAGCACACGCCTTCTGCCTTGGAACAACTGCAGCAGGCGGACGCGGCCTCGGCGAGCGGTGCGAGTTTCGCGGACATCCTCTCGACGCCTCCTCCGGTTGCCTCCGGAGCGGGTGCTTCGTCGGGGCCGGGTGCGTTCGACGGCTCCCCAATTGGAAAAGCCAAGGGGAAGGCGCATCCACCGCCGCCTTCGCCTGCCCCGCCTTCGTCCGCCGCACCTCCGGCGAATCCCCCAGGGAGTTCTGCCGCAGACGCCAGCGGAGGCTCCGGTGCGCCGATTGCCAGCAGACCCGCCGAGCGCGAGACTACGGCCGCCGAACAGCAGCAAGCGCAGGCGGAAGCCGCGCGCGCGCAAGCCCAGGCCGCATATGAGAAGGCGCGGGCCCAGACAGAGGCTGCCCAGCAGCAGACCCATGACGCCGCCCAGGCGAATACGACCTGGAAGACGCAGACCATGGAATTCGATGAGGACACCATCACCGGGGAGTTGAAAAAACCGGGCGCTGCAGGGAATACTCCACCTCCTCCACCGCCGAACGTCTCCTCGCTTACGAGTGCCTTCGGAGCCCCGGCAGGGCAACCGAAGCCTGCGTCTCCACCGCCCCCGGCCGGCAGCCAGAGCGGACAGCTTACGCAAAGTGTTATGGCGGCGTTCACCCCGCAGGGGGCCAGTCTGAATACAGCAGCCACGAATCCTTCTGTGCCGACGAGGTCGGCGCCGCCTCTGGCGCCGGTCGAGCGCTATCCCAACATTGAAGCGCCGGACACGGTGACTGCCGGGCAGGAGATCGCGGTGCAGGTTTCGCTCACCTCCGAGCAGATCTCACCGGAGACGAAGATACTGAGCGGCGTCGAGAGCGGGGGCAAGCTGCAGTTGCAGATGGCTGAGGGCGAGCGTCAATGGACGTTGACCGTGAACCTGACCGTGCCTGGGATGGAGATTACGCGCGGCGGCACCAATACGGCGGAGATTTCGATTGAGCGCGACAGCGATTCGGGCGTTGCGGTGTTCTACCTGCGGGCTCAGCCTTTGGATGCAGCCAATTCGGCGGGCAGGCGCGACACGCGCATCCTGGCGACGCTTTGGCACGAGGGCGCGCTGCTGGCTCGGCTTAGCCGGCCACTGACGATTGTCTCCGCAGCGCCGGCGGCGACCGCAAATGCTGCGAGCGGCGCGTCGTCTCTTAGGGCCGCTGCGCCAGCGCCCACGGCGCATACTCTGTCGGCGGCCGCGGCGACGCAGCCAGGCGCAACGCCAGCGGCCGCGGTGCAACTCGATCCCACGCTTGCTGCGCCGGACCTCACCATCATTGAGAACCGGGTTGGAAATACGCTGCGCCTGGTCTTTTACAGTGTGTCGAGTCCTCCGGTGGAGGCAGACATCGCCGATCCCGATGCATTGCATGCATGGATTAATTCGCATTTCAAAGAGCTGGCCAGTCGCGGGCGCGGCGCCACCGCCGAACCTGCTGAGGCGGACTCTGGTGCGGCGCAGTTGCACGCGCAGGATTATCTGAATGGTTTTGGCGCGGAACTCTATGACCGGTTTGCTCCGCAGGCCTTCAAGGACCTGCTCTCGAAGATGTTGGATGCTGGTCACCCAGCATTCTCGTCGATCCAGATTTATAGCGACGATCCGTCGTTGCCGTGGGAGTTGATGCGGCCCAAGCTGGCGAACAACAATGAACGCATGGACTTTCTGGGGGCGACGTTCAGCATTGCCCGCTGGCCGGTGACGCGGCGCGGCATGATGCGTCCGCCGCAGTCGTTGATGGTCGAAGAGTCCGTGGTCATTGCGCCAGGCTACCAGGGAGGAAAGAGCCTGCAGGCAGCGGGCCTGGAACTGACGACCCTGAAAAAGATGCGGGGCTTCACCGAGGTTGCGGGCAGCTACGCGGCAGTACGCCAACTGGCGGGACATCCGCCGCAGGGCTTTGTGCATTTCGCCGGACACGGAGCGGTCATGGACAAGGACGGGGTGCCTCAGTTCGCTATTCTTCTGGAGGACAGCGAGATGGACCCTGGAACCTGGCAGGCGCTGGCGACCTCCGGGACCGCGGTGCATCCGCTGTTCTTTTTCAACGCGTGCGATGTGGGTGAGTCGCGGCAGTTTATGAACGATGTGGATGGATGGGCGCCGGCCCTGCTGGACGGTGGCGCCAGCGGATACATCGGCGCGTTGTGGCCTGTTTCGGACACCACGGCGGAACTCTTCGCATCGACGTTTTATGATTCGATTGCGAAGGAGTTGGCCCTGGGCGAACACTCGAGCGTGGCCGGCATTCTGACGCGGACCCGCGAAGAGGTCTTCCGCAAGACCCAAGACCCTACCGCGCTGGCGTATGTGTTTTATGGCGACCCGAAGCTTACGCTCACAAAACCAAAGTAGTAGCACGACACTTTGATTGGGAGTGAAGCAAGGCCGCAGGCTTCCCAGGTGCGTCTAAACTGTGGAAGTTGGGATAGGTGCGATGAAGGGACGGCTGCCAGTTTGGGGATTGGGCGTGGTGCTGGCGGCGGGGTGTGCGGTTGCGGGGGTCGCGCAGCCCAGACCGGCGGCGCCGCTGCCGGACGTCTCACAGACTTCGCAGGGCGCGCCGCACCGGACGCGCCTGATCCTGAAGGACGGCAGCTATCAGATCGTGATGAGTTACCAGGTGAAAGGCAAAATCGTAAGCTACGTCAGCGCCGAGCGCGGCGAGACCGAGGAACTCCCCGTGGACCTGGTGGACTGGGACGCGACCCACAAGTGGGAGCGGGATCACACGCCGGTGGACGAGGTTGATGGTGCGCAGACGCAAGCTCCGGCGCCCAATCCGACGATCGATCCCGACCTGCTGAAGGAGGAGGCAGACCGCAGGGCGCTGACGCCGGAGGTGGCGCCCGACCTGAAGCTGCCGGAGCTGGACAGCGTGGTGGCGCTCGACTACTTTCAAGGCGCGCCGGAGCTGGTGCCGCTGGTGCAGTCGGAGGGCGACTTGAGCCACACCACCAGCCACAACATTCTCAAGCTGGCCATCAATCCACGGGCGGCGCCGCATACGATTCTGCAGTTGAAGGGCGTGGAGTCGCCGGTGCAAATGCATGTGGCCCAGCCGGCGATCTATCTGCGTGTGGGCGACGATTCAGGCGTCTCCCGCGGCGGCACGCCGTTTGTGGTGGACACGCACGGCGCGGGCACGGGCGAAAAGACGGACTCCGCCGGCGGATCGCCCAATAGCAGTTACGTGATGGTGCGCGCAGATGTGCGGACGGATGCGCGCGTACTGGCCAGCTTCAACATCGGACTGGTGGGCAGCGGCGTGAAGCAGCAGGAAGACGTGATCGACACGACCATCGAGATGCTTCCGGGAGGTCACTGGATGAAGGTGACGCCGAAGCAGCCGCTGGACTTCGGCGAGTACGCGCTGATGGAGATCATCTCGGACCGCGAGATCAATCAGGGGGTGTGGGACTTTGGCGTGCACCCGGTGGCGCCGGAGAACCGCGACGTGATCAAGCCGGAGCCGAAACGACCCGTGACGCTGGAGCGGCGCAACCCGCAGTAGCTCTTGTTTGCCGGCGGTGAGGCGGATCAGGCGGTGGCGGTGCGGCGCATGCCCGCGAGGTCGGCGGCGGCCATGGTGGTGGGGCGGGTGGCGGCGACCTGGTTGCCCGTGGATGCGCCCGCAACCAGGCCGAGGCCGGCGACGGAGACGTTGTCGCGGGTGGTCTTGGCCGCGTACATCATGGTATCGGCCGCGCGGATGATGTTTTGAACGCTGTTGCCATCCTCAGGAAAGGTAGCTAGTCCGAAGCTGCCGGCGAGGGCGAGCGAGAGCGACTGGGCGGTGAGGAAGCGTTCAGCACGAAGGCCATTCCAGAGGCGCATGGTGCAGTCGATGGCGGCCTGCTTGCCCAGGCCCGGCAGCAGGGCGACGAACTCATCGCCGCCGTAACGGAAGCAGGAGTTCTCCGGCCCCAGCACGCGCTTCATTAAGCTGCCCACCTCGGCGAGCAGACGGCTGCCGACCAGGTGGCCGTGGGTGTCGTTGACCTCTTTGAAGTGGTCAAGGTCGACGAACAGCAGGCTGAACTGGTGCTCGCGATTGGAGCCTGCGACGGCGACCTGCTCATCCAGCATGGTGTACAGGTGGCGCGCGTTGAACAGACTGGTGCAGTCGTCGGTGATGGTGAGTTCGTGGATGAGCTTCACGCGGTCGGCGTTCTGAATGGCGATGGCGGCGTAGTCGCAAAGGACGCGGATGAACGATTGGGAGTACTCGCTCATCATGTCCAGCTTGCTGTTGAAGAGCTGGATGACGCCGAGAGTCTTGTCGCCGGAGCGAATCGGGATGCAGGCGAGCGCCTGGATACGGAGTTCCGGACGGGCGCGCGAGAAGGCGCTCCACTGGGGGTCGAGGGCAACGTCGGGCACTATCAAGGTGGCGCCCGTAGAGGCGACTCTGCCGGCGATGCCCTCGCCCATCTGGATGCGCTGGTCCTTGAGGCTGTCGTCGTTGTCGCCGGCGGCGAAAGGGTAGTAGAGGTCCTGGTTCCGCTCATCCACCAGCAGCATGGACCAGCTCTCCGGCTTGAAGAACCCGGTCATCTTGTCCATGATGATGCGCAGGATTTCCTCGCGCTCCAGGGTCTGGGTCAGCGCCCGCGCGACATCATGGAACTGGCGCAGATGTTTCATCTGCCCACTCTCAATGACCTCGAACTGACGTTTGTCAGCCAAGCTGCACCTCGTAATCCAGAAGACCACCGTCTATGACCCATCAGGAATAACTCGAATGGGTCATATATAGGTACTTTCGTACTAACTATCGGCTTAACCGCCGATATGCACCATGTTGCGCGACGGCTTCTCGAAGCCGGGCTCGCCGATGTGGTGGCGGGCCTCCTTGCGCATGACGACTCGCCGTATATACGCGGCCAGGTCATCGTCGGTTCCGCCGCGCAGCATTTCGCCGTAGAGGTCGTGGTCGGATTGCGAGAAGAGGCAGGTGCGGAGAGCGCCGTCGGAGGTGATACGGACGCGGCTGCAGTGGCCGCAGAAGGGGTGGGAGACGGGTGCGATGATGCCAATCTCGCCGACGCCGTCCAGGAAGGTGTAGCGCCTGGCGGTCTCGCTGGCGGCGCGGGCCGGGAGCGGGACGATGCCGGCAGGGACGGAACAGGAGGGTCGCCAGGCGTTGAGCCGGGCGAGGATCTCCTCCATGCGCACGACCGTCTCGGGCTTCCAGGTTCGGTCTTCTTCCAGCGGCATGAACTCGATAAAGCGGACGATCACGCCTTCGCGGCGGGAGAACTCGGCGAAGGGCTCAATCTGGGCCTCGTTGAATCCGCGCAGCAGGACGCAGTTTACCTTGACCGGGCCGAGGCCGGCGGCCTGTGCGGCGCGGACTCCGGCCAGCACGCGTTCGTAGCTGCGCGGCACGCGGGTGATGCGGGCGAAGATCTCGGAGTCGACCGCGTCCATGCTGACAGTGACGCGGTTCAGGCCGGCGCGGGCAAGCGGCGCGGCGAGCGACTCCAGCAGGTGGCCGTTGGTGGTCAGGGCGATGTCGAGCGGATGGCCTGCCTCACCGGGGGCCAGGTGGGTCCCGTCGGGGCGGTAGGCGGTGCGCATCTGGGCGAGCGCGGCAACCATCTCCACCAGGCCCGAGCGCAGTAGGGGTTCGCCGCCGGTGAGGCGGACTTTCTCGATGCCGAGGGAGACGAGGATCCGCACCATGCGCAGGTAGTCGGCGACGGGGAGCTCGGTGTACTGCGCGCCTTCGTTGCCGGTGCGGCAATAGACACACTTGTAGTTGCAGCGGTCGGTGACGGAGATGCGAAGGTCGGTGATCGCACGGCCAAAAGAGTCGCGCAAGCGCGTCCCGGATGCCACCGCAGCCGGGTTGGCCGCCGGCGCGGACTGGTCCAGCTCGCCCGGGGCGGCGTCTTCAAAGAGCGGCGATGGGAGCAAGGAAGCGATCTCAGATTCTCCAAAAGCGATTGGATGTCCCGTTATCGTACAGGGAACCGGGCCGGCGCAAATTCGATGCTGCTTAAATTGCCGCGAACCGGGCTAAACTCAGTATAGTAAGCTCACCGGCTGTCGTTTGCGACTGCCGGGCCCGGTACCGTCTTACCAGCGTACATCGGCCGGGAAAGGCTGTGTTTTCAATACCTGAAGTCTTTTTGGAGCAGGAAGCTCCTTATGCCTACCCTTTTCACCATCCAGCAGTGGCTTGGCGAGCAGATCGTGCCGGTGTTCTTCATTGGCTTCGCCATTCTGATGGGTATCGCCATGGTGTACCTCTCGGCGCAGAGCCGGCGGTCGTCGCTAACCCGCGACCGTTCGGGGCTTACTGCGGATACCTTTGCGGAATCGCTGGCCGCGTACGGATTCGACCCGGAGATCGCCCGGACGGCGTATGTGTACCTGCAGCAGGTCCAGCGGGTGGCATTTCCTATCGATCCGCGCGACGATCTCGACCGTGACCTGGGGCTGGACGGCGAGGACGTGAAGCGGACGGTCCGCGACCTGCTCGCCGAGAACGGGCGGGAGTATCTGCCGGGGCTGCTCAACTCGCCGCTGGTGACGGTGGCGGACCTGGTGCGGTACATCCAGGCGTCGCCGCGACGCGAAGTGATGCCGGGGCGCCGGATCGCCTAGCAGGCTGCAGCAGTTCGCGCAGGCTCTAATTCGCAGATGGCAGCTCAACGTGATCGATGACGATTACATCCACGGGGGCCTTGGTCGGCTGCAACCTGAGCCCGAGTTCATCCTGCAGCGCCGTGAACAGAGACGGACCGGCGTTTGCGCCGGGCGGGCCCGCGCCCATATCCGGCGTCCATTTCAGGGTGAAGTCGTACTTGCCCGTCAGTCCCGTCTTGTCCAGCACCAGGCGGCCTCCAATCTCGGGCTGCATACTGAGTGCGGTCACCAGTGTTCCCAGGTCCGCATCATTGCCTTCCAGCACACCGGTGCCCGCGAACCGTATCCAGCTGCGTGGTTTCGAGGAGCTGTCTTCGTTGCTGGAAGAGGCCTGGGCGACGGAGGGCATCAGCTTTGAGCCACTCTTTGCCGTCACCAATTCGTAGATGGAAAGCTCGCTGCTCTGGTGGTGCAGCACGAGCTTGAAGCGCTCGGCCAGAAGTCCCCGCAGCATTTGGCGCAGTTGCTTCCCCCGCTCCTCCGAGGAGAGTTCCTGCAGCCTTTCGCCGAGCGCCGGGTCTTCCCTTGCTTCGACATCGAACCGGGTTGATCCGGTCCAGGCAGGTCCTCCCGAGACTTGCCGGTCCGCACCGTAGTTCAGGTCGTAGGCGATTTTGATGAGCTCATTCAAGGTCATGCCAATTGCTTCAAATCGGTCGCCGGAGATCATGACCGAGGGCGGATGCGGGTTCTTCGGGTCGATGGGTTTCACCGTGGCGACCTCGAACGAAAGTGGCGCGATTGTCTGTGCATTGCAGCAGAGGCCGATCGCCATGGAGACAATGAGCAGCGCCGGCGAAAACAGCTTGTCCACGGGATAAGCGAGGCGGGCGGTGAGTTGGTTCATAGCTGGGCAGAATCCTATCGGTTGCGGAACTGGTTGCTTAGCCTTTAGCGGCTAGAACAGCTTTGGTCAACGCGGGAACAATCTCGAAGAGGTCCGCGGTGACGCCATAATCAGCGACCTCGAAGATGGGAGCGTTCTCGTCCTTGTTGATGGCAATAACGGTCCTGGAGCCCTTCATGCCTACAAGATGTTGGATGGCTCCGGAGATGCCGATGGCGAGGTAAAGTTTGGGCGAGACGGTCTGCCCGGAGCTGCCGACCTGGCGCTCCATGGGCAGCCAGCCGGCATCGCAGATGGGGCGCGAGGCGGCCAGCTCCGCGCCCAGGGCGTCGGCGAGGGCCTGGACCATGGGGATGTTTTCCTGCTCGCGGATGCCGCGGCCGACTGAGACGATCACCGGCGCGGCGGTGAGGTCGACAGTGTGAGCGGCCTCGCGGAACGGGGCAGAAGGGATGGTGCGGATCTGGTCCGCCGAGATGGTCGGAGCGAAAACCTCGATGGGCGCGGGCTCATCTGAGGGTTGAACCGCGTCGGCGCTGATCGCTCCCGCTTGTATGGATACGAAGAACGGGCCGGGGCCAGTTGGGCGATAGTCGGCGTTGAGCTTGCCCTGGAATAGCTGGCGGACAAACACGGGGCCTTCGCGAAAGCCCACCACGTCGGAGATGAGCAGCCGGTTGAAGCGGGTAGCCAGCGCCGGTGCGAAGTCGCGCACTTGATAGGTATGGGGAAAGACGACGTAGGCGGGCCAGAGCTTCTCGATGAGCTGCTGGAGGGCGAGGGTGTACGCGTCTGCCGTATACGTTTCGAAAAGCTGGTGTCTCACCTCATAGATCGTCGAGACCTTGATCGAAAGAGGCTCGGCGGGCTTTGCGCTAAGGACGACGGCTGCGCAGTCGAGGTTGGACGATTGTGCGAGCAGTTGCCCTGCGGCGAGCGCCTCCAGGCTGCTGCGGCTGATAGCTGCGTTGCCGTTGCGATTCTGCGGTTCGAGGACGACGACAACTCCGCTCATAGGACGCGCACCTCGGACTGGAGT